>ENA-OQKW01000052-OQKW01000052.1-human-gut-metagenome-genome-assembly--contig:-NODE-52-length-28926-cov-2.906594_pt1 | contig 28926 bp, 18 predicted proteins | sample MGYA00242657_ERZ504815 | MGnify/ENA primary metagenome ERZ504815 (study PRJEB26092, sample SAMD00036404) | human gut metagenome | host: Homo sapiens | study: EMG produced TPA metagenomics assembly of... | reverse complement strand
CTTTGTGGACAATATGATTTTCGCATACTTCCTGGGGATGTGTTCTTACCTGGCAGTATCGAAGAACGTAAAGACAGCCGTAGGTCTGGGTGCAGCCGTTACTTTCGTGTTGATTGTAACTCTGCCGGTGAACTATTTGCTGGAAAATTACGTACTGGCACCTAATGCGCTGATTGATGGAGTAGACCTCAGCTTCTTGAGCTTTATCCTGTTTATTGCCGTTATTGCCGGTATCGTTCAGTTGGTGGAAATGGCGGTTGAACGTTTCAGCCCGTCGCTCTATGCTTCATTGGGTATCTTCCTTCCGCTGATTGCTGTAAACTGTGCCATCATGGGTGCTTCATTGTTTATGCAGCAACGCCATTTCATCAACATTGGCGAGGCAACCACTTACGCTTTGGGCTCAGGTATCGGTTGGGCACTGGCTATTATCGGTCTGGCTGCCATCCGTGAAAAAATGGCTTACTCTGATGTTCCCGCTCCTTTGAAAGGTCTGGGTATCACTTTCATCACTGTAGGTTTGATGGCAATGGCATTTATGTGTTTCTCTGGTTTGAAAATCTAAAAGGAAAGGAATAAGACAATGGATATGAATTTAATATTAGCTAGTATTGGAGTATTCCTTGGAATTATCCTTCTGCTCGTTGTTATTTTGCTGGTAGCTAAGCAGTATCTTACTCCGAGCGGCAAAGTAAAGATAACTATCAATGGAGAGAAAGAACTGGAAGTAGAACAAGGTTCAACTTTGCTGAACACCCTGTCTGTCAATGGCATCTACCTGTCATCGGCTTGTGGTGGTAAAGGTTCTTGCGGTCAATGTAAATGCCAGGTTGTAGAAGGCGGTGGTGAGATTCTTCCTTCTGAAAAGGGACATTTCAGCCGTAAACAACAACAGGATCATTGGCGTCTGGGTTGCCAGGTGAAAGTAAAAGGTGACCTGGGCATCAAGATTGATGAATCTGTACTGGGTGTTAAGGAATGGGAATGCGAAGTAATCAGCAACAAGAACGTTGCCACTTTCATCAAAGAGTTTATTGTGGCTTTGCCGAAAGGTGAACACATGGACTTCGTTCCGGGTTCATACGCTCAGATTAAGATTCCTAAATTTGAAATGGACTACAACAAGGATATCGATAAAGACCTTATCGGTCCGGAGTATCTGCCCGCATGGGAAAAATTCGGTCTGTTCGGCTTGAAATGTAAGAATACGGAAGAAACCATCCGTGCTTACTCTATGGCCAACTATCCTGCCGAGGGTGACCGTATCATGCTGACAGTGCGTATCGCTACTCCTCCGTTCAAACCGAAAGATCAGGGTCCCGGCTTTATGGATGTGAATCCGGGTATCGCTTCATCTTACATTTTCACGCTGAAACCGGGTGACAAGGTAACGATGAGTGGTCCTTACGGAGACTTCCACCCGATCTTCGATTCTAAGAAGGAAATGATTTGGGTAGGTGGTGGTGCCGGTATGGCTCCGTTGCGTGCGCAAATTATGCACATGACCAAGACACTGCACACTACCGACCGTGAACTTCACTATTTCTATGGTGCGCGTGCATTGAACGAAGTATTCTATCTGCAAGATTTCCAACAATTGGAAAAAGACTTCCCGAACTTCCACTTCCATCTGGCTTTGGACCGTCCGGATCCCGCAGCCGATGCAGCAGGCGTGAAGTATACCGCAGGTTTCGTTCACAATGTGATGTATGAAACTTATCTGAAGGATCATGAAGCTCCCGAAGATATTGAATACTACATGTGTGGCCCCGGCCCGATGTCTAATGCAGTCGTTAAGATGCTGGATAGTCTGGGTGTTGAGCCTTCTTCTATCATGTACGACAACTTCGGAGGATAATATCAGGATCTCCTTTTATTAATAATGAAAATAAGCCCGGTAAAAGTGAACTTTTATCGGGCTTTTTCTTTACTTTTGTATAAAACGAAAATGAATATGATAGAGAACATACTAGCCAATTTGAAAATTGAGCGGCTGAACCCGATGCAAGAGGCGTCCATCAATGCTTGGAAAGAGGGAAAAGACCTAATATTATTGTCTCCTACGGGGTCCGGCAAGACGTTAGCTTATCTGTTGCCTTTGGTGCAGAGTTTGAAGCCTGGTATAACAGGCGTACAGGCTATAGTGCTGGTTCCTTCCCGGGAACTGGCTTTACAATAGACCAGGTATTTAAATCCATGAACACACCCTTCAAGGCTGTAAGTTGTTATGGAGGACGACCGGCCATGGAAGAGCACCGTACCATCAAAGGGATGCAGCCATCAGTCATCATCGGTACTCCGGGCCGTATGAATGATCATCTTTCCAAACAGAATTTTGATGCAGATACGGTCACAACTCTGGTAATCGATGAATTTGACAAATGCCTGGAGTTTGGCTTCCAGGAAGAGATGGCGACTGTCATAGGACAGTTGCCCAACTTGCAACGCCGTTTTCTGTTGTCGGCTACCGATGCGGAAGAGATTCCGCAGTTTACGGGGCTGGACAAGACCATTAAATTGAATTTTTTAAATCCGGAAGAGCAGCTTACCCACCGTCTGCACTTATATAAGGTACTGTCTCCGGAAAAAGACAAACTTGAAACCTTATATAAATTGCTTTGTACCTTGGGAAGCCAATCGACATTGGTTTTCTGTAATCACCGTGAAAGTGTGGAACGGGTAGGGAAGTATCTTCAATCCCAGAAGTTTCAATGTGGCATTTTTCATGGCGGCATGGAACAGGATGACCGCGAACGCTCCCTATATAAATTCCGCAACGGAAGTTGCCATGTGCTTATTTCTACCGATCTGGCCGCTCGCGGACTGGATATCCCCGAAATAGAGAATGTAGTACATTATCATCTGCCTGCCAATGAAGACGGATACATTCACCGCAACGGACGTACCGCCCGCTGGGAAGCCGAAGGTAATTCTTATGTTATCCTTCATGCCGAAGAAACAGTGCCCGCATATATAACCGATGAGCCGGAGGAGTTCATTTTACCCGAAGTCACCCCCAAACCTTCTTTACCCGAATATGTGACATTATATATAGGAAAAGGCAAGAAAGATAAAATCAATAAGATAGATATTGTGGGATTTCTCTTTAAAAAAGGAAACCTTAATAAAGACGAAATAGGACGGATTGATGTAAAAGACCACTATTCTTTTGCAGCCGTATCTCGCAAAAAGATAAAACAAACTTTGAATTTAATACGAAATGAGAAGATAAAGGGCATAAAAACACTTATTGAAGAAGCTAAATAATGACAATTTGTCAATTCTCGAAATAAAATGATTAAAGAATAATTCAAAAAGATATTTTTTTTATGCTTTAGATCATTGTTTACTAGGGATGTAGTTACAAAATGAAAGCATAAAAAATCAGATTTAACTAATTTGAAAGAAAATTATGCGGAAATTCGTAAATTTATTAGCGATTTTTTTGGAAAACTGAAAATAATGTGTAATTTCGCCCAATGTAAGATATAAACAAATTGTATAACCAAACAAACGTCAAATGAAAAAGCATAATTTCAATGCGGGACCATCTATCTTGCCTCGCGAGGTAATTGAGAAGACAGCACAAGCCGTTCTTGATTTTAATGGGTCAGGCCTTTCCATCATGGAAATCAGTCACCGTGCTAAAGATTTTCAGCCTGTAGTAGACGAAGCTGTTGCTTTGTTTAAGGAACTGTTGAACATCCCGGAAGGGTACTCGGTACTATTCTTGGGGGGGTGGAGCCAGCTTGGAATTCTGTATGATACCTTTCAACTTCCTCGAAAAAAAAGCTGCTTACCTGAACACAGGCGTATGGGCTAAGAAAGCGATGAAAGAAGCCAAGGCTTTCGGCGAGGTAGTAGAAGTGGCATCTTCCGCTGAAGCGACCTATACCTATATTCCCAAAGATTATACGGTTCCCGCCGATGCAGATTATTTCCACGTCACAACGAATAACACAATCTATGGAACAGAACTTCATGAAGATCTGGATTCTCCGGTTCCTATGATTGCTGATATGTCATCTGATATTTTCTCTCGTCCTATCGACGTTTCTAAATATATTTGTATCTATGGCGGTGCGCAGAAGAATTTGGCTCCGGCCGGTGTCACTTTCGTTATTGTAAAGAACGATGCTGTGGGCAAGGTATCACGCTATATTCCTACTATGCTGAATTATCAGACTCACATTGACGGCGGCTCTATGTTCAACACACCTCCTGTACTTCCTATTTATGCCGCTTTGCAGACTTTACGCTGGATAAAAGCCAACGGTGGTGTAGCAGAAATGCAGAAACGTGCTAAAGAGAAGGCAGACATGCTGTATGCTGAAATAGACCGTAACAAAATGTTCCGTGGCACAGTAACGGATAAAGCCGACCGCTCTTATATGAACATTTGCTTTGTAATGAATGACGAATACAAAGACCTGGAAGCCGATTTCTTGAAATTTGCCACAGAAAAAGGTATGGTGGGTATTAAGGGACACCGTTCTGTAGGCGGTTTCCGTGCATCTTGCTACAACGCTATGCCGAAGGAAAGCGTTCAGGCTTTGATTGACTGCATGCAGGAATTTGAGAAACTTCATTAATAATTATGTTCACCACAGATTATACGAATTGCACAGATAGGAACAATAAATGGAATCTGTGATAATCCGTGATAATCTGTGGTGAACCTTTTTAATACAATAAGACCATGAAAGTATTAGTAGCAACAGACAAGCCGTTTGCAAAAGTTGCAGTAGACGGTATCCGTAAAGAAATAGAAGCAGCAGGTTATGAACTGGTATTGCTGGAAAAATATGGTGAAAAAGCTAAACTACTGGAAGCTGTAAAGGACGTTAACGCAATCATTATCCGCAGTGATATTATTGATGCCGAAGTATTGGATGCGGCAAAAGAACTGAAAATCGTAGTACGTGCAGGAGCAGGTTATGATAACGTGGATTTGGCGGCTGCTACGGCACACAATGTGTGTGTTATGAATACTCCGGGACAGAACTCCAATGCAGTAGCCGAACTGGCTTTTGGCATGATGGTGATGGCTGTCCGCAATTTCTATAACGGGACTTCGGGTACTGAACTGATGGGCAAGAAGTTAGGTATCCATGCATACGGCAATGTAGGTCGTAATGTGGCTCGTATCGCTAAAGGTTTTGGCATGGATATTTATGCTTTTGACGCTTTCTGCCCGAAAGAAGTGATCGAAAAAGATGGTGTGAAAGCTGTTTCTTCTGCTGAGGAACTGTATGCTGCTTGTAATATAGTGTCCCTGCATATTCCTGCTACGGCTGAAACTAAAAATTCCATCAACTATGAATTGGTCAACAAGATGCCTAAAGGAGGAGTATTGGTAAATACTGCCCGTAAGGAAGTGATCAATGAAGCGGAATTAATCAAACTGATGGAAGAACGCACCGACTTAAAGTATGTTACTGATATCATGCCGGTTGCCCATGCAGAGTTCTCGGAAAAATTTGCCGGCCGTTATTTCGCTACACCGAAAAAGATGGGGGCCCAGACGGCTGAAGCAAATATCAACGCAGGTATCGCTGCTGCCAGACAAATAGTAGGCTTCCTGAAAGATGGTTGTAGAAAAATTCAGAGTAAAATAAATAAGTAATCCAATAACCGCAGGGGCGGATTGAATCCGACCGGATGCATATAGCTTATGTTTTCGGGCGAATGCAATTCGCCCCTGCAAGTAAAATCTAATACCTTTATTTTATGGCAATAATAAAACCCTTCAAAGGCATCCGCCCTCCGAAAGAATTGGTAGAACAAGTAGCTTCACGTCCATACGACGTACTGAATTCTGAAGAAGCACGCGAGGAAGCGAAAGGTAATGAAAAGTCACTTTATCATATTATAAAACCGGAAATTGATTTCCCTGCCGGAACAGACGAACATGATCCTAAAGTATATGAGAAGGCTGCCGAAAATTTCCAGATGTTTCAGGACAAGGGCTGGTTGGTGCAAGATGAAAAAGAAAATTATTATGTATATGCACAAACCATGAATGGCAAGACCCAATATGGACTGGTGGTAGGAGCGTATGTTCCCGATTATATGAACGGGGTCATCAAAAAACATGAACTGACCCGTCGTGACAAGGAGGAAGACCGCATGAAACATGTCCGCGTAAATAATGCCAATATAGAACCGGTATTCTTTGCTTACCCGGATAATGCGGAATTGGATGCTATCGTTAAGAAATATACTTCACAACGGCCGGAATATGATTTTATCGCTCCGGGTGACGGCTTCGGACATTCATTCTGGGTGATCGACAAAGAAGAAGATATAAAAGCTATCACAAAAGCTTTCGAAGCCATGCCGGCTCTTTATATTGCCGATGGTCATCATCGCTCGGCTGCCGCAGCCCTGGTAGGCGCCGAAAAAGCGCAGCAAAATGCAAACCATCAGGGAAATGAGGAGTACAATTACTTTATGGCTGTATGTTTCCCGGCCAACCAGCTGACTATTATTGATTACAACCGTGTTGTAAAAGACTTGAACGGGCTGTCTCCGGAACAATTCCTGACCGCTGTCAGCAAGAATTTTGTGGTAGAAGAGAAAGGAACTGAGGTCTATAGACCACAGGCTCTTCACAATTTCTCTCTCTATCTGGACGGTAAATGGTACAGCTTGACAGCAAAACCGGGCACATACGATGACAATGATCCTATCGGAGTATTGGACGTGACTATTTCTTCCAACTTGATATTGGATGAAATATTGGGAATCAAGGATCTTCGTTCCGACAAACGGATTGACTTTGTAGGTGGTATCCGTGGCCTGGAGGAATTAAAGAAGCGTGTGGACAGCGGTGAAATGAAAGTGGCTTTGGCCCTTTACCCTGTTTCTATGAAACAATTAATGGATATTGCCGATACCGGCAATATCATGCCGCCCAAAACAACTTGGTTTGAACCGAAACTTCGTTCGGGATTGGTTATTCATAAACTGAGCTGATCCATAGTGGAACACGGACAGAAAGAACAAACCTGCATTTCCCTTTCTGTCCGTGTCCGTTCAATCATTTCATATAATTTTTCAGCTGCTACAGGTGATATAAATTCTTTTATATTTGTTGATTAGGTATAATTAAAATAAATAGATGTCAGAGTGAAAGAATAAAGCATTTTTCCTTTGTTTATTGCTGACAAATATCTAATTTCGCGCCGATTTTAAAGCGTGTAATAAAAACGATGACTAACAACAAGACTAAAGGATTTCTCCTTGGGGCAATCGCAGCAGCCAGCTACGGCATGAACCCACTGTTCACCCTTCCTCTTTATAGTGCAGGAATGAGCGTAGACTCGGTATTATTTTATCGCTATGCACTGGCTATAGTTGTACTAGGTATCATGATGAAGATGCAAAAGCAATCTTTTGCCATTAAGAAAGCGGATGTGCTGCCACTTTGCATCATGGGACTGCTGTTCTCATTCTCTTCCCTGTTTCTCTTTATGAGTTATAACTACATGGATGCCGGTATCGCATCCACCATACTGTTTGTCTACCCGGTACTGGTAGCTATTATTATGGCTGTAGTATTTAAGGAAAAAGTATCGCCGGTCACTATGTTTTCCATAGCGCTGGCCTTTGTGGGAATTTCCTTGCTCTGTAAAAGTCCGGGAGGACAGACACTCAGCCTGGTCGGGATTACTTTTGTCTTTTTATCATCCTTGTCTTATGCTATCTATATAGTTGGCGTAAACCGTTCTTCCCTGAAGGATATGCCTATAGCCAAGCTTACTTTCTATGTCCTGCTTTTCGGCCTGTCTGTTTATGTGGTGCGATTGAAGTTCTGTACAGGACTGCAGCCTATCCCTACACCCTTGTTATGGGTGAACGCAGTTTCACTGGCTGTTTTTCCTACTGTTATTTCGTTGGTGACCATGACAAAGGCCATACACTACATTGGTTCCACCCCCACTGCTATTCTGGGTGCTTTGGAGCCTGTTACAGCTTTATTCTTCGGAGTACTGATTTTTGGAGAGCAGCTGACACCGCGCATTATTCTGGGCATTTTGATGGTGATTACTGCCGTAACTCTGATTATAGGAGGAAAAACATTGCTGAAAAAAAGCAAGATTCGGTTAAGGCATACTGGCAGATAAAGTCGGATTTTGTATCTTTGCCCTTGCAATTATAAATTTTCCACTATGAAAAAACAACTGATGCAATGGGCAGGAGTGGGAATGTGGATGGTATTGGGGCTGTCCGCATGTTCCCCTACAAAAACAGAAATCGGAAATCTGAATGTCATTCCGCAGCCCCAAGAAGTAAGTCAAGACATTCAAGCCCACCCTTTTGTTATTAATCCGCAAACCGGTATTGTTTATCCGGAAGGCAATGAAAAGTTGCAACGGACGGCAGAATTTTTAGCTTCCTATATTAAAGAGGCAACGGGAATTACTGTCCGGACAACAACTGAAGCCGCAAGGAAGAACTCCATCATTTTGGCGGTTGACGGTTCCATTACCAACAAAGAGGGGTATCAACTGGAGGTAACTTCTGAAAACATCCATTTGAATGGAGGAAGTGAGTCGGGAGTATTTTATGGAATACAAACGCTCTACAAGGCTTTGCCGTTGACCAAAAACAAACAGGTATCCGCTGCCATCCCGGTGGGAACTGTTAATGACTATCCTCGTTTCGGTTATCGTGGTTTCATGGTAGACGTGGGCCGCCATTATTTTCCGGTTTCTTATCTGAAACAAATCATTGATATGCTGGCACTGCACAATATCAATTATTTTCATTGGCATCTGACCGAAGACCAAGGCTGGAGAATTGAAATCAAGAAATATCCCAAACTTACGGAAATAGGTTCGATGCGTCCGCGTACATTGATTGACCGTGAAACCCAGACCTACGATGAAACTCCTCATAGCGGTTTTTATACACAGGAAGAAGCAAAAGAAATTGTCAAGTATGCCGCTGACCGTTTTATTACTGTAATCCCCGAAGTTGACCTTCCGGGACATATGATGGGAGCTTTGGTTTCCTATCCGGAATTAGGTTGTACGGGAGGTCCATACGAGATTCCTTGTAAATGGGGGGTATTCCCTGATGTGCTGTGTGGAGGAAACGACCGGACTTTACAGTTCGCCAAAGATGTATTGAATGAAATAATGGATATCTTTCCATCTCCTTATATCCATATTGGTGGGGATGAATGTCCGAAAGTACGTTGGGAAAAATGCCCTACATGTCAAGCTAAAATTCGGGAACTGGGTTTGAAAGATACACCAAAACATAGCAAGGAGAACCAATTACAGACCTATTTCATGTCCGAGGTAGGCAAAGTTATCAATGACAGAGGGCGTAAAATGCTGGGCTGGGATGAGATGTTGGAGGGAGGATTGGCTCCAGGTGCCACAGTGATGTCATGGACCGGTGTCAAAGGTGGTATCGAAGCCGCCCGTCTGCACCATGATGCGATTATGACTCCTATTCAGTATCTTTATTTCAGCAATCCTACTTACAACCGGATAAAAGGGACTAAAAGCCTTGGACGTGTCTATACATTTGAACCTGTTTCTAATGAATTGGCAGAGGATGAACGAAAATATATCATCGGTACCCAAGGATGCATATGGACAGAATGGACGCGTGACAGTTTGAAGATGGAATGGCAAATTCTTCCCCGTATGGCTGCCTTGTCCGAGATTCAATGGACGGAACCGTCACATAAAAATTTCGACAGTTTCTTGAAACGTTTACCGGCTCTGCTGGCTATCTACCGGGATAGAGGTTATGATTTTCGCCAGGACATTTATGATGTGAACATTGATATTGTTCCGGCTCCCGATGAAGGAAAAGCCCGGATTGCTTTTCAGACGTTTGATGACGCGGAAATACATTATACATTGGACGGCAGCGTTCCCGATGTGCAATCCCCATTGTATACCGACACTATACAAGTGGATAAAGATGTTATCATACAAGCCATTGCAGTTCGTCCGCAGGGTGCCAGTCAGATAAGTAAGGAGGAAATACATTTTAATGCAGCCACAATGAAACCGGTTACCTTGAACACCATTCCTCATAAATCATATACTTTTAAAGGAGGAAGTACCTTGATAGACGGATTATATGGGGATATGAATTATCGCTCAGGACGTTGGATTGGTTTCTACGGGACAGATATGAATGTGACCCTTGATCTACTTGAGCCTAAGGAGGTGTCTTCAGTTTTCGTAAACACAATGTTGAACACAGGCGATGCTATCTTTGGTACAACAGGTCTGAAGGTGGAAGTTTCTGAGGACGGGAAAAATTTCCGCAGGGTAGCCTCCGAAGATTTTCCCGTTGTGGAAAAAGGAACTAAAATGCAGAGCCGCAAAGACTCTGTCTCTTTTGACAAAGTAAAAGCCCGCTATATTAAAATCATAGCAGAAGTTACTCCGAAACTTCCCGCATGGCATTCCATGCCTGGCGAAAAAGCGTTTTTGTTTGTTGACGAAATAGGAGTGGAGTAAATCCGCCTTCGGAGCAATGGCTTTCTAAAGAACAAATACCAAACAAGAAACGGACATTCTGACAAAAACAGATGTCCGTTTCCTTATTCATAAGCCTTTCATGTATTTTCAAAAGCTGTTCAAAAAAAATGGCGATAGAGATTCACTCTGTCGCCATTATGTGATGTGGAATGTCTAATTCCTTATGCTTTAGGAAGTGCTTCTTTTACAACCATAGTACGGTTTACATATTCTGCACCGTTCAATTGCTTGATAGCTTCTTTGGCTTCGTCATCATTAGGCATTTCTACAAAAGCAAAGCCTTTAGAACGACGTGTTTCACGGTCAGTAATAAGTTTTACTGAAGCTACTGTTCCATACTCTTCCATAACTTCTCTCAAATCTACTTCCTTAACGTTGTAGCTAAGGTTTCCAACATACATATTCATAACTGTCAATATAAAAAATTAATAATCTAACAACGAAATTTCAAGAAGCTCTAAATCAGGAATGAATATACTCAATGTGGATAACTGAGAAGATACATGATGAGAATAAAACTAGAATAAATCTCTAATTGTTTGTTGGACAAAGTAAACTCTTTCATTTGGATAATGCACTATATCTCTGCTTTTATTCCATGTTATATATCATTTATTATTATAAATGGTCGGAAATTAACATAACATGGAATGAAAACAGGGTTTTATAGGGTTATTGAGTGTTGACAGGCGGTTTCTCTCTGTATTGGGTAGGGGAACAACCTGTATGCTGTTTGAATACAGTGCTGAAATATCTGGCGGTCGAGAATCCTGTCTTATCTGCTATGTCATTGACACTGAGTTCTGTATGGAGAATAAGCCAGATAGCTCTCTCCATACGTATTTTGGTTATATAGTCGTTGGCTCCCATATCTGTCAATGCTTTCAGCTTATTGTATAAAGAAGCTCTGCTGATTCCTATTTTGTTGCAAATGAATGGAATACCCAACTGTTCGTTATCCAGATGTTCTGTGATTATCTGATTCAGGCGATTTAAAAATTCTTCATCGGCCGAACTGAAGGTTCCTTCTTCGGGTGGCGGCAGAGGACCGATGTCTGTATAGCGGGTACGCATCCGTTCCCGGTTATGCAGTTGGCTACAGACAATTGCATACAGCATACTTACTTCAAAAGGTTTTGTGATGTAGGCGTCTGCTCCGTTTTTATAACCATATAGTTGGCTTTCTTCGTCATTACGTGCAGTGAGCAGGATAACCGGGATATGGCTTATTTCCAAATCTTCTTTTATTTGTTTACATAGCTCATAGCCGTTCATATGGGGCATTTGGATATCGCTTACAACTATATGAGGACGTTTTTCCCGGCAAAGACGCAATGCTTCCTCTCCATCGGCGGCTACCCATATTGTCTTAAACCGGTCTTTCAGGGCTGTTGCCAGATAATCGGTCAGGTCTTTGTTGTCATCTACTATTAATAAGGTATGGCTTGGGGCTGTTTTATTTTCTTCCTGTTGTTCGGGAATGCTTTCTGTTTCTTGCGTGGGTGCCAAAAGTGTATTCAGATATTCTTGTGGGTGCAGCGTGATATTTCCCGGTTCGGTATTTAATGGAAGTTCGAACCAGAAAGTGGCTCCCGGACTTCCGAAATTCTTGTTGTCGTAGGCTCCAATGTTGCCTCCGTGTTGTTCGACCAGTATTTTAGAATAGGACAATCCGATTCCTGTGCCGGGACGACTGTTGTTGCCTTGGTAAAAGCGGACAAAGAGATTGTTGGTATCCACATCTTTCAGTCCCGGACCTTGGTCGGAAATGGATATGCGTACTCTTGTCCTGTCTTCCGACAAACGGGTTGAAATGCTGATTGTACTCTCATCGGGAGTATATTTCAATGCGTTAATTAATAGGTTGGTCAGGATAGTGGTACATTTTTCTTTGTCGAAGCACAAGGTTTGAATCTCCGGCTCAGGTTGATAGACGAGTGTGATGCCTCTGACGGAGGCTTCCGGTTTAAAATCGGAAATCAGTTGCTCCGCCCATTCATCCAATTGTATGCTCTGGATATGGAGTGTGCTTTGTCCTACTTCCATTTTGCGAACATTCAGAACAGTATTCAGAATGTTCTTCATCCGTTCAGATTGTTTACAGATGCTTTGGATCAACGGATAATTTTCGTTGTCGGCGGTAAGTTTGTCCATTAGTTGTTTCAAGGGTGCATGTATCAAGGTCAGTGGAGTCCGAAGCTCATGGCTGATGTTGATGAGAAAGCGTACTTTTTCTTCGTATACCTGCTGTTCATGTTCTTTCATTGCCCACTTTAGCTTGGTTTCTTTGTTGCGCAATATCAGGATGAAAGTGAGGATGACACTGATGAAGATAAAAAGGGTGCAACTTAGGATGAACCAGCCGGATTTATACCAGGGAGGCAGTACTGTCAGGGTAAGAATATCATAGTCTGCTGTCCAGTCACCGTTGCGGGTACTGCAGGCGGCTTTTATGTGATAACTGCCTGTTGGCAGACTGCTTAAGTTTATTTCCGGTAAATAAGAATAGATGTTTTGTCCGTTCAGTCCTGTAATGGTGTATCTATACATGGGTTTGCGGAAAATATCCTTATCACGGGTGATGATTTTGATGATGATCGGTTTACTTTTTTCATTGACACTGAGTTGGTGGTCGTTTGATATCCGGTCGTAGACACGTTCTCCGCCCACTAGGATGTCGGCCAGTTGGAGAGTGGGGAGAAGTGCGGGGTCGTCAGGTAAGTGCCGGTTGATATGTAGCAAGCCGTTTACACCTCCCATATAGACATCTCCGGATGAAGAGAGCAACCGGGGTTTCTCCAGATATTCGTTTTGTACCACTCCGTCCGGTTCACCGAATAAGATGAACTTCTTTTCTTTAATCAGATATGCGAATAACTTTTCTTCCGTTCCTATCCATACACGTCCTTGCCGGTCACAAATGAGCGAGCTTATTTCATTAATCAGGGTATTGGAGACAGGGGTATATTGCTTTGTACCCGGATTATAATAACTTAAACCATGGTTACTGCCTATCCATAGCAATCCGTTCTCGTCTTGTGAAACAGAATTGAACACGGTGTCTGTTTGACAGGTAAATATAAGTTCCAGTTCGTTGAGGCTGGAGTTGATTTGATAGATATGTTCCAAATCGTGCAGATAGCAATCCTCTCCTGTGCTGTTTATGGGTAACAATGTACCGACAATATCAGTGATGCCTTTTCCCTTGGTGATGGGAATGAATTGCTTTTTACCAATATGGTATTTATAAGGTGTTTCGGATAACATACAAAATGGTTTCAGGAGTATTTTGATATACATTGACTGTTTTCCCGATGGCATAAAATATCATTAATGCTGTCGTTGATAATGACAAGCGGCTGATATCGGTGGGTTTCTTTATGAAAGATAAACAGGCCTTGGCTGAATAGCGAAACCAGCAGATGGTCTTTGTCCATGCCGGTGATGGAAGCCTACCTTTTCTTCCCAGGTAGAAAGTATGTGATGAAACTTTCCGGTGGCCGGGTCGAAGAGGTTGATGCCCCCTCCGTCTGTTCCGATCCATATTTGATTGTCATGGTCCTGATAAATGGATAGGATTGTTTTCTCACTCAGTCCGTAATTCTGTCCCGGCAGTACGTCTTGATAGGTTTTCATTCCTACCTCTTTAATATTGATTAATCCGTTACGTACACTTCCTGCCCACATATTGTCGCTTTTGTCGTTATATAGACAAAGAATAGAGTTGGCAGGCAAGGAGTAACGATCTCCCGGAATATACCTCAATGTCGATATCTTGCCGGTCTGCGGATTGAGAATATGGATTCCTCCGCCGTCTGTACCCATCCATATTTGTCCATTATGCTCTTCTAATGATAGCACTACATTGGTTTTGAGAGGAGAATTTTGTGTATGATAGGTCTGTAATTGTTTTCCATTACGGCCATAACAGCTTACTCCCTGATTGTAATGAGCTACCCATACATTCCTTTTTTATCAATCAACAGTGAGATAATCTGTTCACTGTTGAAGGGAACAGGACGGGTGTTGCCCGTAGCGATATCAATAAACAGAGCTTTTGCCCATCGGTTGGTGGCCAGGAGAGTGCGGGAATCCCATTGGTAAAGATTGGAAATATGATACTTGCCGTTCGGCTTCAACGTATGGAACAGGTTGATAATATGGTCTTCATAGTTGTATTTGTATAGACTGCCTCTTCCCCCGAAGATTACTCCGTCCTCCCATAGGCAAAGAGAACTGGCTATTACCGGATTGTTGTCTTTATCCCGCACAAGGGTAAACTTGTCTTCTTTTTCATTGTAGCGGAATACTCCCTTTTCTGTGATGGCCCAAATGGTATGTTCTTCATCTTCCAAAATATGTGTGACATTACCGCGCAGATATCTTCGCTGTTCGTAACCGTCGAATCGTCCGATTCCTGAGCGTGTCCCTATCCAGACATATCCTTTTTCCTGACTGACTTCCATACAGCGTACCATGGAGGAAAGTCCGTTTTGAGAGGGGATTTGTTGGAAAAAGTACTGTTTGGCTTCTGATATAGAATGCAGTAGAGTGAATAGAAGGAGCAAAGACAGGATTCGTATGTTGTGGGCAGATGTTTTCATTGCTTACTCAAGGTTTGGGAACAAAAATAGTTGATTGTCTTGAATAACACAACAAAATGACGTATGAATAATGCGTACAACCGATAAAAAGTCTTTTTTGGCTGATTAATTCCTGTCTGCTCCTTCGTTTCCTTTTATTTTGCTATAGCATCGTAAACAGCTTTTGCCATCACTTTCGCTCCTTCTTCATTGGGATGGATATGGTCGGGGAATAATTCCGGCATTCCATCCATTGCGCTGTGAAGGTCAATGACAGGCAGTTTGTTTTTCTTGGCAACCTTCTTAATCATAGGTATAATCTCTTTTGAGATGATATCATCATTAATGCTTTCTCCGGTAAGATATGCCTTTGAAGGATAGCATAGATAGATTTCAGGTTGTGAGGGAAGGGCTTTAAAGGCGTCAATCATGGTTTGTGTATCTTTTATGAAATCTGCTTTATGTACCCAGTTGAATGACTTGCTGTCATTGGTTCCCAGTTTGATAACAACGATATTGGGGTTGAACGCCAATGCTTGTTGATAAGCTTGTTCTTTCATATAAGGGCGATCACCTTTATTCAGCATGGTACGTGCGCTGACTCCAAAGTTTTTCACCCAGTATTTATCTCCTAGCAAACGGCCTAGAACGGAGGGATAGCTGTCGTGGCTCCGGTTTTTGATTCTTGCTCCGTAAGTAATGCTGTTGCCTACACAGGCTACCCGGACAGCATCTTTACGGGGAGCTTTGAAACTGCGCAACCAGGCGGATAAATCGTTTAACATCTCATTCTTGTAAATGAAGTTTTCGCGGATACCCCAGCCATGTCCGCCACTGGCATAAATATGGAGTACGGCTGGTACATGATTCTTGTGCAGCCCCAGGTAATAATTTACCCCATTGGCAGGAGGAACTGTCTTGTCATCGTCACTGTAGGCGATAAAGGCGCGGGGAGTTTCTTTGGTTACTTGTTTTTCATTGGAAAATTCGGTTTCCAGTTCGGCGGAAGCGTCCTTACCTAAAAGATTATCGTGAGATCCTATGTGAGTATAGGATTTATCCATGGTGATGACAGGATAGAACAGGATTTGAAAGTTAGGGCGGAGTTCGGGGCGGGCATGTGTGGCGATGGTTGAAGCTAGATGTCCTCCGGCAGAGGAGCCCATTATACCTATATCATATGGATTCAGATTCCATACATCGGCACTGTCGCGTGCCATTTTCATGGCAGCTTCGGCGTCCGAGATGGGGAGAGGCGGTCACCATGAGGCATCCGATATTTCAGTACAATCAGTGCGATGCCTTGTTGTTGAAGTAAGGTGCCCAGTCATAGCCTTCGTGGTTGACAGCCAGTCCGCCATATCCGCCACCCGGACAGGCTACTATGGCACGGCCTGTCGCCAGTTCGGGAGCCGGAAGGAAGACGCGGAGTGAAGGGGTGTCAATATCAAATGGTTGGGGAGCCTTTTGGGCGGCCAAGGGAAAAGATGCTGATAAGAAGAACAGCAGGATCGTTAAAATAGAAAATTTTAGTTTCATAATATATTGATTAATGGATAAAAACATATTTGGAGATACAAAGATACTTGTTTTTATATTTGGGTTGGTTGTCATTGTCCTTAAAAAAACAATGGCCGGGTTTCCGACTTTGTTTATTACTCCTCTAAAATTGACTATTTCTCGGTGAAATGGACCTTTTTAGCTAATTTTGGACTTAAAAATAGTGATTATTGTACCCCTTATACTTCTGTTTTCCTCTACATTTGCCACAGATTAAAATAATGTTAACTATCATAAATTACTAATTTAAATTTAATTCTATGAAGAAGAACCTCTTTAACGTTTTTCTAGTGTGTGTCTTCTGTGTGGCAGCAATTCCAGATGTGTTTGCCCAGCAGATAAAAGTAACAGGTAAAGTTACTGACAGTACGAACGAGGGGATGCCCGGTGTGAATGTACAAGTGAAAGGTACAGCCACGGGAACCATTACAGATTTTGATGGCAATTATTCTATTGATGTTCCTGACTCCAAATCTACATTAGTGTTTTCTTTTATTGGCTATGTGACCCAGCAAGTGCCGGTCGGTGGAAAAAAAGTATTGAATGTTCAGTTGAAAGATGATACCCAGACATTGGATGAAGTGGTGGTAGTGGCTTATGGTACGGCAAGAAAGAGTGATTTGACCGGTGCTACCGCCAGCTTGCGTCCGGATGCTAACGATGCTTCTAAAACAGCTTCTTTTAATAATCTGTTGCAAGGTAAGGTGGCGGGGCTGAATGTAACTTCATCTATGGCTGCTCCGGGAGCTGCCAGTTCTGTGACAATTCGTGGCGCTAACTCATTGCGTGGAGATAACCAGCCTCTGTATGTTATTGATAATGTTCCGCAATCTTCCACTGGGGAATTTGCAGAGTCGGCTATGGGTGGCGGTGATTTCCAGATTGCGCAGGATCCTTTAAGTGCTTTGAATCCTGCGGATATTGAAGATATCACTGTATTAAAAGATGCCTCGGCTACGGCAATTTATGGTTCCCGCGGTGCGAATGGTGTTATTATCATTACGACTAAAAAAGGGAAAGCAGGTAAGGCTAAAGTAAACGTGACTGCAAACTTTACCATTGCGGATGCCCGTAACCTGCATAATATGTTGAATCTGGAACAGTATGCTGCTTATGCCAATATGAAGGCTAATGCCGGCGAGGAAAAGTACTATCCGCAAGCAAATGGCGAGATGCATTATGTGTATGGTGAAAACTTGGATAAATATAAAAAAGATCCTACCAACCCTGAATACTATCGTGTCTTGAGTTATAAGAACTGGCAGAAAGAAGCTTATTCATCTGCTTTCTCTCAAGTCTATTCTGTATCGGTCAGCGGAGGATCGGATGCAATGACTTATTATGTTTCGGGTGGTTTTAAGGATATAAAAGGTATTGTGAGCAATACAGGTATTAAACAAGGTGATTTGCGTGCAAACCTTACGGCTAACCTTTCAAAGTCCGTTACTATGGCGCTTGCTTTGAATGGATCTATCAAACAAAATGATATGATGACCGGGGGTAATACGACAGGTGGTATTGCCGGTTCATTGGCACGTACAGTATTGGATACAGCTCCTTATGAAATTCCGGCAGACGACCCGACATTACAAACGGACATGGACGCAAAAACTACTGTTTATAGCTGGCGGGATGACTATGATGATATAACGGATGATAAAAGCTTTGGCGGTAGTCTGGATTTGAAATGGAATATTTGCAAATACCTTTCGTATAATCTTCGTGCCGGAGGAAATGTGAATATAAACGAACGTGCTCGTTGGTATGGCATGCAGCTCACTATCGGTGCTAATGATCAAGGTGTGCTAGCCATGGCTAATTTGAACAAGACCAATTATAATATAGAGAACTTATTGAATTTAAATATTGACTTGGCGAAAGGTATTCATCTGGGAGCGACTGCTGGTGTAACTTATGACGGACATACATTCTTGAATAAGAATGTGAAGGGTACTCGTTTCTCTAATTTTGACTTACGTACAAAAGGGTTACACCTTGCTTCTGTGAAGACTCATGAACAACCTACCCAAAAGGATTATCAGTTACTGTCTTATCTAGGTCGTATCAATCTTTCTGCTTATGATAAATATTTGCTTACTGCATCTGTACGTGCGGACGGATCAAGTAAATTCAAAAGGGGTAACCGATGGTCTACTTCCCTCCTTCTCTTTGGCCTGGCGTATGGAGCAGGAAGAGTTTATGAAGCACATTAACTGGTTGAATCAAATGAAAATACGTTTAGGTTTGGTGTTACAGGCAATCAGGGCATTAATCCCTATGCTACTTTCTCTGATTATTCACAAATAATAGATTATGCAAAAGCGACAGGGGATCAGATTTTGGCAATGGCGGTAAGCAATTTGCAGAATGACGGGTTGAAGTGGGAACGTACATCTTCTTGGAATGTGGGTCTTGATTTTGCTTTTTTCAACAGCCGTCTGTCAGGATCAGTAGATGTATATCAGAAAAAAACCAATGATTTGCTTATTTCGCGTTCATTGCCTGCTTCCAGTGGTTTTGCAAGTGTGATGTTGAATCAAGGTTCGTTGAAAAACAAAGGTGTTGAAATTAGTTTGAATGGAGATATTCTCCGTAACTTGAATGGTTGGAGTTGGAGTTTGGGCGGAAACATTGGTTTCAATAAATCAAAAATTGGTGACCTGGGTTTTGCACCGACAGATTTTGGAACCTTGAAGAATGTGCGTGGATATCAGGGAACTTCTATAGGAGATCATTTTGGTATTGCTAATCTTTTCATTGCAGGTGAGGCACCGGGATTGTTCTTCGGATATAAGACTCAAGGTATTATTCAGCCGGAAGATATTGTAGATGGAAAAGTTGCTTATACGGCTGCTGACGGATCAACCAAATATTATTCCAGTTCTGTGGCCAATGACTTGGGAGCCGGTAATATAAAAGCGGTGGATATGAATGAGGATGGTGTTGTGGATGAAAAGGATAAAACCATTTTAGGCAATCCGAATCCGGACTTTACTTATGGTTTCCAAACTCGTATTGCCTGGAAAGACCTGTCTGTTTCGGCTTCTTTTAATGGTGTGCATGGTAATCAGATATTGAATACGAATATCCGTTATTATACGCCCTCTCGGCAAGCTGGTAATTTGACACAAGAAGCATTCCGGAATATCTGGACGGAAGAGAATCATTCAAATCTTTATCCGTCGGCTACGGCGAATGTAAAGAACGTGGTTTATGACCGTTATATTGAGGATGGAAGTTACTTGCGTTGTTCGGATATCACTTTGAATTATACATTGCCAAAATCTTGGATGAAGAAAATCGGCTTTCAGAATATAGGTGTATTTGCTTCGGTTAAAAATGCATTTGTCATCACTAATTACAGTGGATACGATCCGGAAATCAATTCGTTTGCTTTTGATGGATTACGCCCGGGCATTGATATGAATGCATTTCCAAGCCAACGTTCTTATGTCTTTGGATTAAATGTGGCCTTTTAAATAGTTTAACCGATAATTTTTTTGTAAAATGAAAAAACTAAAATATATATTTTTATTAGCAGGTGCTTTGTCATTGGCATCCTGTGAATCGTGGCTGGATGAAGACCCGCAATATACGATAAATACAAAAACTCAGTTTAGTACTGTGGAAAATGCCAGACAGGCTTTGATGGGATGTTACGGATATATGTCGGCTGATAATGCTTATGGCCAGGCATGGCAGGAAGTAACATTTGGATATTGTGGTTTTGGATGGTCACAAACGAATGGCAGTTCTACAGATTTATTGGTCTCTATGGACGGAGGAATTGATGAAACCATAAACACAATGGCGTGGAGAGGGATGTATAAAGTGATTGGTGAAACAAATGCATTCATTGCCAATATTGCCGATAGTCCGTTAGAATCGGCTGATAAATTGCCAATGGAAGCGGCTGCTCGTTTTTTGCGTGCATTGGCTTATTATAATTTGGCAGTTACCTATGGAGATGTACCTTTAAAGACCACTCCCTCTGCTCATGACGGAGTAGCTGTTCCTCGTTCTCCTAAAAATGAGGTCTTTGAATTGGTACGTACTGACTGGGAGTTCGCTTATGAGAATTTACCGGAAAAAGATGATGACGGTTTTGCAACGAAGTGGGCGGCGAAAGCGTATTTAGGAAAGCTCTATCATACTTTGGGCTGTCAGGGTGATAATACGGCTTGGGAGAAGGCGAAAGCGTGTTTTGATGAGGTAATGCCTAAATACCGGCTGGCGGATAAATTCAGTGATTTGTTTGTTGATTACGTACAAGGCTCTCCGGAATCTATTTTTCAATTGAATTTTGCACTTGCAGGTTCTACCACCCGTAACCGGGGTAGCTGGCTGGTCGCTCCTAATGGCTCTTGTAATGGGCAGGCTTGGGACCGCATACGTGCTTCAAAAGCTTTGTATGATTATTTTTTGGCTACTTATCCCGGTGATCCACGTATTGAAAGCACATTCCTGACTTATTGGAAGTCTTATGCCGGAGTAGGAAAAGGTGAGAAACCTAAAGAGGAGCCTATAGCTTCGGCGCGCGATACTGTATATGCCTATCCTTATTTTACATATACCATTGAAGGAGAAGAAAAACCTGCCGGATGGAAGAAACCCAAGTTGTATGTAGGACGGATTCCTTACGAGAAATTAGCTGATCCGGCTAGTCCGAAAGCTGAAGAACTTTATGCTATGATTGCCGATACGGCTACTGCGACTCCCGCTGAAAAAGGGTATTTGAAAGGCTTGTTGTCTTTGTTGGAAAATGCGACAAAAAGACCATCTACCAATACAAAGTCATGGCCCTATTTCAAGAAACCGTGGGATCCTGAGCAGAGTGGTAATAACAGTCATAAGAATTTAATTTTGTATCGTTATGCAGATATGTTGCTGATGGCAGCGGATGTATATAATGAATTGGGGCAGACTGACAAGGCGATAACATTGGCCAATGAGGTGCTGAAGAGAGCGCGTCAATCAGGAAACGCGTCTCAGCCGGCTGACTGGAAGAGTGGCTTGTCTAAGGAACAAGTGCGTGAGAAAATTTATTTTGAACGTATTTTCGAAGGTGCCGGTGAACCGGAAATGTATCAGAAAATGCGTTTACGTGGCACAGAGCTTTTGAAAAAAGCTTTCGAGGTCAACAATGGGCATGGAATTATTCAAGAATCAGTGGCCAATAATCCTAAAGGGAACGGGAACTGGGGAGAACGTATTTTTAATGATGGAAATTTGAATGATGAAAACTTCCTGAAGAAAAATTTATTGCTCCCGGTTCCGAAAGATGAGATAGATACCAATTCTGCTCTTGATTATAGTGATAATAATTATGGTTATACTAATTAAGAAAACATGATAGAACGCTTTATTCAATAGGTCTTTATTGGATTTTTCCGGATGCAGGGCGCACCTGCGCTTTGCATCCGTTTTTTTCTTGTCTGTAACCTGTTTCTGGACATTCTCAGATATAAAATAGTCATTTCCAGACAAGAAACAATAACATAACTTGTATCTTTGCGGATGTTAATTCTTTGCTTATTTAAATTTATGAATATGAACAACCTACAATCAGGATTACTTTTTTCTTTGACCGGCATCACTGCTGTGGCATCTTTGTCATCATGCGCTTCACAAAAGAAAACTGAGGAGCAGAAACCTTACAACATCGTGTATATAATGACCGATGACCATACTGCCCAGATGATGAGCTGCTATGACAAGCGTTATATGGAAACGCCTAACCTTGACCGCATTGCTAATGACGGAGTGCGTTTTACTAACAGTTTTGTGGCCAATTCATTAAGTGGTCCCAGCCGTGCCTGCATGATTACCGGCAAGCATAGTTGTGCTAATAAATTCTATGATAATACCACTTGTATATTTGATGGTTCGCAACAGACTTTTCCGAAGCTGCTGCAACAGGCCGGATACCAGACCGCCCTTATCGGAAAATGGCACTTAGAGAGTCTGCCCACAGGTTTCAATTATTGGGAGATTGTACCCGGACAAGGTGATTACTATAATCCGGATTTTATTACGCAAGACAATGACACCATCAAAAACATGGGTATATAACCAATATCATTACTGATGATGCCATAGACTGGATGGAGAACAAACGGGATAAAGACAAACCTTTTTGTATTTTGATTCATCACAAGGCTATTCATCGCAACTGGCTGGCAGATACTTGTAACTTGTCTTTGTATGAAGATAAAACTTTTCCGTTGCCCGATAATTTCTTTGATGATTATGAAGGACGTCCTGCGGCAGCGGCTCAGGAAATGAGCATCGTGAAGGATATGGATATGATTTATGACCTTAAGATGCTTCGCCCCGATAAACAAACCCGTTTGAAGGCTCTTTATGAAAATTATATCGGACGTATGGATGAGGGGCAGCGTGCGGCATGGGATAAGTTTTATGGTCCCATTATCGATGACTTCTATAAAAAGAATCCTCAGGGTAAAGAATTGGCCGATTGGAAGTTCCAGCGCTATATGCGTGACTATATGAAAACAGTGAAATCGTTGGATGATAATGTAGGTCGTGTACTGGATTATCTGAAAGAAAAGAATATGTTGGACAATACCTTGGTGGTTTATACTTCAGACCAAGGCTTCTATATGGGAGAACATGGTTGGTTTGACAAACGCTTTATGTACGAAGAATCCATGCATACTCCGCTTATAATGCGGTTGCCCAAAGGTTTTGACAGGAAAGGTGATATTACAGAACTGGTGCAAAACATAGATTATGCACCTACCTTTCTGGAATTGGCAGGTGCTCCTGTTCCCGAAGATATCCAAGGTGTTTCGTTGCTTCCACTGTTGAAAGGAGAAAAACCTGCTGATTGGCGCAAATCATTGTATTATCATTTTTATGAATATCCGGCAGAACATATGGTGAAACGTCATTATGGTGTACGTACAGAGCGTTATAAATTAATTCATTTTTATAACGATATTGATGTGTGGGAATTGTATGATTTACAGGCAGACCCTACGGAAATGCATAATCTTTATGGTCAGAAAGAATATGAACCGGTTGTGACGGAGCTGAAGACTGAATTGGCAAGATTGCAGGAGCAGTATAATGATCCGGTACGCTTTTCACCCGATAGAGACAAAGAATAAGAAAAATAGCATATATCATGAAATACACCTGTTTGATTTTGCTATGGTCGTTATTTGCGACTATGGCCTTACCTGCTGACAACCTAATCCAATCTATATCTATTGTTCCCTGCCCGGAGAGTATTACTCCGGGTACAGGTTATTTTACTTTCTCCGGAAAAACAGACTTTACGGTAGAAAATGAGGAGCAGGCAGAGGTTGCACGCTGTTTCTCTGCTCTTTTTACCCAGGCGGCCGGATTTACTCCTAGTGTGAAGGTTGGAGAAAAGAAGGGGAAAATCAGTTTCCTCACCGATGACGCATTAAAGAGTGAGGCGTATCATCTGGAAATAACTCCCAGGCAGATAATAGTTAAAGCTTCAGATACAAAAGGTTTCTTTTATGCCTTGCAGACTATTCGTCAGTTATTGCCTGCTTCCATTGAGGGCACAGCGGTGGCGGAAACTGCGGATTGGAGCGTGCCGGCTATGACAATCAAGGATGAACCTCGTTTCGGATATCGTGGATTGATGGTGGATGTGGCCCGCTTTTTTATTCCGAAAGAGAATCTGCTTCGTATTATCGATTGTATGGGAATGTTGAAAATCAATACCCTGCATCTGCATTTGGTGGATGATAATGGTTGGCGTATTGAAATAAAGAGATATCCTTTACTTACGGAAATCGGTTCACGGCGTGTAGATCGTCCTGGAAAATCTTTTCCGGAGCGTCGTAATCCCCGGCAGGGTGAACCGACTGTAGAAAAAGGATTTTACACACAGGAGGATATCCGTGAGATAGTGGCGTATGCCGCCCGACATCAGGTTGAAGTGATTCCTGAAATTGAAATGCCGGCTCATAGTAATGCTGCGTTGGCTTCTTATCCGTTGTTGGCTTGTCCTGTGGTCGATAAATTTATCGGTGTCCTTCCAGGATTGGGAGGAAATCATGCGGATGTGATCTTCTGTGCAGGAAACGATAGTGTGTTCACTTTCTTGCAAGGGGTGATTGACGAGGTGGTGGAGTTGTTTCCCTCCAGGTATATTCATTTGGGTGGAGATGAGGCTCGGAAAACGCATTGGAAGGAGTGTCCGCTTTGTCAGGAGCGTATGCGACAGGAAGGCTTGGAGGACGAAGAAGCGTTGCAAGGTTATTTTATGGCGAGAATGAGTAAATATGTACAAAGCAAAGGGAAAGAAGCCATGGGCTGGGATGAACTGACCAATACCCGGATTCCCGACGGAGCAATTATTTATGGTTGGAGAGGCTACGGTCAGGCTGCCGTCAAGGCAGCGGAGCAAGGGCATAGGTTTGTCATGACTCCTGCACGTATCATGTATTTGATTCGTTATCAGGGACCGCAATGGTTTGAACCTTTGACCTATTTTGGGAATAATACATTGAAGGATGTATATGGGTATGAACCGATACAGAAAGAATGGAGTCCGGAGGTACGTTCCTTGCTGATGGGAGTACAGGCTTCTATGTGGACTGAGTTTTGCAATAAACCGGAAGATGTGGAATATCAGCTGTTCCCTCGTCTGGCTGCTTTAGCCGAAGTGGCTTGGACACAGCCTTGGCATAAAAATTGGAGAAGTTTTTTGGTAGCAATGGATAAATTCAACGAGCATCTGTCTGCTAAAGGGATTGTGTTTGCCTGTTCCATGTATAATATACAACATACGGTAACCCCTGTAAATGGAAAGCTGCAGGTGAAACTGGAATGTGAACGTCCTGATGTGGAAATCCGTTACACAATGGATGGTAAGGAGCCGACAGACCGGTCTCTGCTATATAAGAGCCCGTTGATGGTGACCGGTACACAAACTATAAAGTGTACGACTTATAGAGCAGGTCGGCAGATGGGAAAAACATTGACATTGCCTTTGGTTTGGAATAAGGCTACCGCCAAACCTGTTTTAGGAAATACACAGGCTGGGAAGATTTTAGTAAATGGTATACGTGGCAGCTTGCGCCAGTCGGATTTCGAATGGCATTCATGGGAAAGCAGTGATTCTGTCGCTTTTACTATAGATTTGCAAAAGAAGGAGTCGCTTCGTTCTGTATCAGTGGGATGCATAACGAATTATGGCATGGCAGCCCATAAACCGGCAGATATTGAAGTGTGGGTTTCAAATGATAATCGGGATTATCGTAAAGTATCCGGTAAACAGTTCACGGATGGAGAGATTTTCCGTGAAGGGACTTTCAAAGAGGATGTGGTACTTGATTTGAATAAGGAAATTGGCCGTTATGTGCGGATTATTGCTAAAGGAGCCGGAGAGTGTCCTGCAACCCATGTACGCCCCGGACAAGAGGCAAGGATTTATTTTGATGAGGTAATGATAGAATAAATAGATATATGAGAAATACATTATTATATTTTTTGGCTGCTCTGGTTATATTTCCAGTAATGGCGCAACAACAACCCGAATGGCAGAGCCAATATGCTGTCGGACTGAACAAACTGGCCCCTCATACTTATGTGTGGCCTTATCAAACCGTATCTGATATCCGTAACGGAGATTATGAATCTTCTCCTTATTACATGAGTCTGAACGGTAGTTGGAAATTCCATTGGGTAAAGAATCCCGATAACCGTCCGAAGGATTTTTATAAACCGGAGTTTTATACAGGAGGATGGGCGGATATTCAGGTTCCCGGCAATTGGGAACGTCAAGGATATGGAACAGCTATTTATGTAAACGAAACCTATGAGTTCGATGACAAACTGTTCCATTTTAAAAAGAATCCGCCTTTAGTTCCATATAAAGAGAATGAAGTCGGTTCCTACAGACGTACCTTTACAATTCCTGCCGATTGGGAAGACCGCCGTGTGGTTATCTGTTGTGAAGGAGTGATTTCTTTTTACTATATTTGGGTGAACGGACATCTGTTGGGCTATAATCAAGGTTCAAAGACACCGGCCGAATGGGATATCACTGATAAATTGAAGAAAGGTGAGAATACGGTGGCATTGGAGGTTTACCGTTGGAGTGCCGGATCGTATTTGGAGTGCCAGGATATGTGGCGGTTGAGTGGTATTGAACGTGATGTGTATCTTTACAGCACTCCTAAACAGTATATAGCCGATTACAAAGTAACCTCTTCTTTAGACAAACAACAATATAAAGAAGGTATTTTCGGTTTGGAAGCTACCATTGAAGGACCTTCTACTTCCATGACTACCTTTGCTTACCGACTGGAAGATAAAACCGGTAAGGCGGTTCTGCAAGGTGAATATCCTATCAAATCGAAGGGATTGAGCCATTTCTTGAAGTTGGATGAACAAAGTTTGCCGGATGTGGAAGTCTGGAGTGCTGAGCATCCGAATCTTTATACGCTGATCCTGGAATTGAAAGATGTAACAGGTAAAGTAACGGAACTTACCGGATGTGAAGTAGGTTTCCGCACTTCGGAAATTAAGGACGGACGTTTTTGCATCAATGGTGTGCCGGTCTTGGTAAAGGGAACGAACCGTCATGAACATTCTCAATTAGGACGGACTGTAAGCAAGGAACTGATGGAAAAAGATATCAAATTGATGAAACAGCATAATATCAATACGGTCCGCAATTCGCACTATCCTACCCATCCTTATTGGTATCAGCTTTGTGATCGTTATGGACTTTATATGATAGATGAAGCTAATATTGAATCACATGGCATGGGGTATGGACCTGCTTCATTGGCCAAAGATTCCACTTGGTTGCCTGCCCACATGGATCGTACCCAACGTATGTATGAGCGTTCCAAGAATCATCCGGCTATCGTTATCTGGTCATTGGGGAATGAAGCCGGAAACGGTATTAACTTCGAACGTACATATGACTGGATGAAGTCAGTGGAGAAAAGTCGTCCTGTACAATATGAACGGGCCGAACAGAATTATAATACCGATATCTATTGCCGTATGTATCGCAGCGTGGAAGAACTCATGGCCTATGCCCGCCAGACAGAACCTAAAGTCTATCGTCCTTTCATCATGACAGAGTATCTGCATACTATGGGTAATAGTGGCGGAGGATTAAAGGAATATATGCATGTATTCGAAACCGAACCGATTGTTCAGGGAGGTTGTATCTGGGATTGGGTGGATCAATCTTTCCGCGAGATAGATAAGGATGGTAAATGGTATTGGAGTTATGGTGGGGATTATGGTCCGAAGGATGTGCCCAGCTTTGGCAATTTCTGTTGTAACGGGTTGGTCAATGCAGCCCGCGAACCGCATCCGCATCTCATTGAAGTGAAGAAGGAGTATCAATATATCAAATCGGCACTGACCGATCCTAAGAAGCTGACAGTGGAAGTCAAGAACTGGTATGACTTTACCAATTTGAATGCCTATACGTTGCACTGGCAGGTCATGGGGGATGATGGGAAAGTGATAGCAGAAGGAACTCGAAAAGCAGACTGTGCCCCTCATGAGGCTGTAACATTCTCTTTGGGTGCTGTAAAGTTGCCTTCTACGATTCGTGAGGCTTATTTGAATCTGTCTTGGACGCCTGATAAGGCAACTCCCTTTATTGGAACTCATGACGAAGTGGCCTATGACCAGTTTGTGCTGTCTGCCAACAAAGGGTATCGTGCGCCGGAAATCAAATTGGCTGATAAGGTGAAGATAGATATTGATCCTGCAACCGGCGCTTTACGCTCTTATATATATAAAGGTAAAGAGATGCTTTCATCTCCTGTAGTTCTCAGCCTTTATCGTCCTGTTACGGACAATGACAGCAGGGAAAAACAGGAGGAGCCAAAGTTTGGAGGAAAGAAGGTTTGGATAATATGATTCAAAAAGCTACTTTTGTCAAAGCATCTGAAACAGGTGGTAAAGCGGAAGTAGAATTATGGAATGCTAAAGGCGTAAAGTTGGGAATGGCTACCTTTGTATATACTTTGCAGAGCAATGGTGCATTAAAAGTAAAGACAACTTTCCTGCCGGATACTTCTGCTGTTACTTCATTGGCTAGAGTGGGCCTGGCATTTGAAATGCCGTATGCCTATAACAAGGTTTCTTATTTGGGACGTGGTGAACATGAAACTTATATAGACCGTAATCAGTCTGGATGTATTGGAATTTACCATACAGATGCAGAACGTATGTTCCATTATTATGTGAAGCCCCAGGCTACAGGAAACCGTACGGATGTGCGT
>ENA-OQKW01000050-OQKW01000050.1-human-gut-metagenome-genome-assembly--contig:-NODE-50-length-29475-cov-2.781552_pt1 | contig 29475 bp, 26 predicted proteins | sample MGYA00242657_ERZ504815 | MGnify/ENA primary metagenome ERZ504815 (study PRJEB26092, sample SAMD00036404) | human gut metagenome | host: Homo sapiens | study: EMG produced TPA metagenomics assembly of... | reverse complement strand
AATTTTCTTTACTTTTGCCCATTAAAATCTAAAGATTACTCTATGAGAAAGAAAATTTTGGTCTTGGACGACAAAATAGCAATTGCAAAAGTCCTTTCAATCTATCTGGCCAGTGATTATGATTGTATTTGGTTACCGAATGGCATCGAAGGAGTAAAATGGCTTCAGGAAGGTAACATACCAGATTTGATTATATCAGATATCCGTATGCCCGAAATGCGTGGAGACGAGTTTCTGGAATGGATAAAATCCAATCAGTTATTCAAACACATTCCGGTGGTTATGCTAAGCAGCGAAGACAGTACCACAGAACGCATCCGCCTGTTACAAGAAGGCGCGGAAGACTATATTGTCAAACCTTTCAATCCCATGGAGTTAAAAGTAAGAATTAAGAAAATCATTGAGTAAATCAGCATGACCTTTCTGCTTTATATAGGAAAGAACAAGGATTTTTTGCGCAAATTCAGCAAGCTCGAAAATGTCCAGATGATTTATGCCCAAAACTACCAGGATGCCATTACAATTTGTATCAGACTGAAAGTACGTGAGAACATCATTGTCCTTCACGAACAAGGGGAGATGAACGGAGATATTGAACAGATCGGTGCTTTCAGGAAAAAGTTCTATCAGGCATATGTCGTACTCATTACGGACAGGCTGACTCCCGAAGCCAGCAAAGTCTATCTGAACAGCGGAATAAACGATACCGTCAGTCTGAACATCACCACCGCCCGGTTAAGGCAGAAAATAGACATCATCAATAAACGGCAGGAACTGCTATATGCACATAACCGGAAGAAAAAAGACGTGAGGCATTTTATCCTTCCCCAATGGAAGCGCTGCTTCGATATCCTTTTCTCCGGTGCAGCGTTAGTCTTCCTGTCCCCAGTCTTTCTGCTGATTGCCATAGCCATACGTATGGAAAGCAAAGGACCTGTTATTTACAAATCCAAACGGGTAGGAACGAATTATACCATTTTTAATTTCCTGAAATTCCGTTCCATGTATACGGACGCCGATAAAAAGCTGAAAGACCTTGCCGGTCAGAACCAGTACCAGCCGGAAGGCACTCCGGAGATTGCCAAAGATTTCTCGATGGAAGAATTAGGAGGACTGATGTTTGGAGATGACGGTGTTATAGATAACGGCGGAATGCTGGTTTCCGATGACTTCATCATTCCGGAAGAAGAGTTTATTTCCAGACAAAACGCACTGGATGAAAGTCCTTTCATAAAAATAGAAAAGACCCGCGGGTTACCAAGGTAGGACGCGTTTTACGAAAATACAGCCTGGATGAGTTACCTCAACTGGTCAACATCTTGAAAGGCGACATGTCTGTGGTGGGGAACCGTCCTCTTCCACTCTATGAAGCCGAACGCCTGACAAACGATGAAAGTATCGAACGCTTCATGGCGCCTGCCGGGCTGACCGGCTTGTGGCAGGTGGAAAAACGGGGGGATGCCGGAAAATTATCCGCTAAAGAACGCAAAGAATTAGATTTGAAATACGGTAGAGAATTCTCCTTTTTCCTGGATATGAAAATCCTGTTCAAGACTTTGACAGCTTTTGTCCAAAAAGGAGATGTTTAAATAATTTGTTTTAGGAATAAAAAGGGGATTTATTATATGGGTAAAGTATGTCTTTTTGTCATCTGTATGTATTGTTCTATCCACCATTTAAGCGCACAACAGGAAGAGCAGCAAACACAACCGGTACAACAACCTCTTGTGACACAGGATGATATATTGGGGAATATGAATGTGGATTATGCAAAGATAAAGCTGCCTCCGTTAAGTGTCCTTTATGAGAATGCACGCAGCACTCCAAGCTTACAGATTTTAGAGAAGGAGAAACAGTTACAGAAAAAGCTACTATCGAAAGAGAAAAGGAACTGGCTGGGGTTTATCCATGCCGGCGGAAGTGCTTCTTACGGTATAGCAGACAATGTGGCCAGCAATACGGATGTCAACACCCCACTTATTTACAGGTATGTAGGTACAGAACAGACTTCGTGGAATGTGGGAGGCGGCATCAGTATTCCTTTTGAAAAGCTGTTCGACCTCCGGGGAGGAATCAAGCGCCAGCGAATCCAGGTGGATATTGCCGAGTTAAGAAAACAGGAAGCATACGAAACCCTTAAAATACAAATAGCTCATTTATATGTCCAGATTTTATCCAATATAGAAACATTGCAAAGATCAGCTGAAAATATAGCTTTATATAAAGGCGCATCGGCTGTTGCAGAACAGGAATATAGAAACAGACGTACCTCTATTCATGATGTGGCCAAGACTAAAGAACAGGAATTTGCCGCTAATCAAGACTTTGCCTTACTACGCTCTACTATTAACGACCAGCTGCTGACCCTTGAAATAATCTCCCACACACCCATCCTGACCATACAAGGAGAAAAGGACGTTCAAGAAACAACGATACAGGAACAGGAAGAAAACAAGAGGCAAAGTAAGAAAAAGACAAAAAGGAATAAGAAGCATGGAATTATTTAAATACATAGTCAAGTTTATCTACCGTATCCGTTGGTGGATGGTTATATTTCCATGTATAGCCGGTATCATAGCATGGTTTCTTACCAGAAATCTGGAAAAAACGTATGATGTGAAAACCACCATCTTTACAGGAATCATCTCCGGATACAACGTAGATGCCACCGATACCCGAAACGCCACCGTGCACATGAGTAATTTAATGAATATCATTACAACGGAACGCACACTGAAAATAGTATCTCTGAAACTGCTTGCCCGCTGTCTGGTCTATGGAGATGCCGAAAGAAACACCAGTTATATTTCAGCCATACATTACCAGCAGCTGGTTTCCGGCATTCCACGAGAGTTACAGGCATTGATAGACAAGCAAAACGAAGAGAAGACCTATCATAATCTGGTAGCTTTTGAACGCCCGTCCATCAATAATTTCATCTACCAACTACTCAATTATACCCACCCTTATTTCAGCGTACCTCTACTCTCACAACATATAAAAGTAGCCAGGTTGGGAAACAGTGATATGATCGAGATTGCTTATAGTGCCAACGATCCGGGAATAGCTTATAACACACTTGAGATTCTGAATGAAGAGTTTGTCAAACAATACCATGAACTACGCTATGGAGAAACAAACAATGTGATCAAGTTCTTTCAAGAAGAACTGGCCAGATTGGGCAAAATGCTGACTGCCGCCGAGGATTCTTTAATCGAGTACAATATAGAAAACCGCATCATCAACTACGGAGAACAAACCAAACAGGTGGCAAGCATGGACGCTACTTACCGGATGATGGACAATGATTTGCTTGTCAATTATTCCACCAGTAAGGCGTTGATCGATTTCTATGAATATAAATTAGGTGATGTAGCCAAATTGATCCGTACCAACAATGAGTTTATGGACAAACTTCATCAAATGTCCCAATTGAACACCCAGATCTCGACCATGGAAATCACTCCGGACGAAAAGAACCGGAAAAAGCTGGAAGAACAAAAAAACATGTTAAGTAACGCCGAACAAAACATCAACAATCTTGCCCTGAAACTAAGTGCCGAAGCCGCAAGTACAAACAATGTATCTTATGAGACACTCATCAGCCAATGGCTTGACCAAGTAGTTCTTGCCGAAAAGACTAAAGCCCAAATGGAAGCACGAGATATAATGAGAGAGAATTTAAATAAAGATTTCCTTTATTTCTCCCCCATCGGCGCTACCCTGGGCCGGAAAGAAAGGCATATCGGCTTTGTGGAAAGCAACTATATGTCTACCATGGGAGCCTTGAATGCAGCCATCTTGCGACAAAAGAACCTGGAAATGACCTCAGCTTCATTAAAAATCATGAATCCGCCCCTGTTTCCACTGACCTCCTCCCCCACCAATGCACGCATGATTTATACTTGCATCCATACTGGGGACTTTACTTTTCATCATTGGCTATTTTCTGATTATAGAAATATTGGACCGTACCCTCAGAGACAAAATACGTGCAGAACGAATCACCGGAGGAACAGTTATCGGCGCATATCCTAGAGAAAGCAAGTTAAGATACAGACGTTATAATAAAGCCATAAACAAGATGGCCGTCAGGCAACTCAGCACCGCTTTACTGCCTCATCTAAATACACAGGAACAGCGGGTCATCAATCTGTTAAGTACAGAAGAAAAAGACGGAAAGACCCATGTCGCCCGCCTGATAGAGGAATACTGGAGCAGCATCGGCCTAAACGTCCGCCGCATTACATACGATGAAGATTTTCTAAGCGAAGACAGCCAATATGTACAGGCAAACAATTTGAAAGAACTATGTCCCGATCTGGAAAAGGATGAAATACTTCTAATCGAACACCCGGTCCTGAAAAGCAATCCTCTGCCTCCGGCTTTGTTAAATGAAGCATCCATCAATCTGCTGGTTGTCCGTGCCAACCGTACTTGGAAAAATACGGATCAGGCACTGTATGAGCATTTGTTACAAGTTAAACAAAAAGAAGTACCCCTCCTTTTCTATCTGACACAAGCAGACAGAAATACAGTGGAAGACTTTACAGGACAATTACCTCCTTACACGAACTTTAAGAATATGGAATACAGGCTGTTCCAACTCGGACTGACCGCCATTGAATACAAAGGAAAATAGATAATGATAGCAAAAGAAATAAATATAACCCATACAGGTCAAATTCTGGCCAGCTTCATTTATCGGACTGTGCTTATGCCTATGGACAGCCCTCAACATGAAGCCCTCCATAGGAGTTGCAATAGGGTTCATACCTTTTGCCACGCTTTTTATCTTCATATGCATAAACAGACCCGTCATTCTGCTGGCCATCACCTTTATGCTGAATTACCTGATAATGGGAATTAACAGATATCATTCCATCCCTATTGCCATTACCAATATCTTTGATTTGCTCTACGGCATCATGTTGGCCCTTATTCTTCTGAAACAGTTGCAAAGCAATCATCATTTCAGGAAAATACTAAACGTCTATACCTGCATCACATTGGTCTGGCTGCTATATTGTATCATCAACATAGGTAATGGTATAACCGGTGAATTTTACATGGAAGCATGGCTTCGTATTTTAAGACCCTGGGCCTTATACCCTATTCTGACCTGTATTATTCTATCCATACACTGCAATCGCTACACTTTTATCCATTACTTTTTAATACTATGGGGTATCATGACCCTACTGGCTGCCGCAAAAGGATATTGGCAAAAGAACAAAGGTTTTGACAGTACCGAGCTAAGCTGGTTGTGGGCCTACGGAGCACGTACCCATTTTATCCATTCCGGCATCCGCTATTTCTCATTTTTCACTGACGCGGGTCTTTTCGGTGCCAGTATGGGATTATCCTGCACTGTTTTCACGCTTACTTTTTTCTATACAAAGAACCTATTTCTCAGACTCTTCTATTTAATAGTGGGTATGGCAGGATTTTATGGTCTGTTAATATCGGGAACCCGATCGGCCATAGCTGTACCCATTGCAGGGCTGGGGCTCTTTCTGTTCCTGTCTAAAAGTTGGAAAATAGGCATCATCTCCTTTATCCTGCTTGCCGGAGGGATAGGAATGCTGAAATATACCAAGATCGGAGAGAACAATAAGTTGATCCGTCGTATGCGTACTGTCTTTGACACAGAGGATCAATCGATGATGGCTCGTTTCGAGAACCAGAAAGCACTGAATGCCTACATGGATGAAATGCCCTTCGGCATAGGCATGGGAGCCATAGACGGGGTAGTTCCTCCCCATAACAAATATTATTTCGTTTCCATCTGTCCTTCAGACTCCAGTCTGGTAGATGTATGGAAACAGATGGGAATAGTGGGACTGTGTGTGTTTTTGGGTATGCATGCCATTCTATTTCTATCGGGCTCCTACATCCTTTTATTCAAAATCCGAAATCCGGAAATCCGGGGACCGCTGACAGGTATGTTATGCGGTTGTGCAGGCATACTGGTAGCTTCTTACGCCAATATGGTTTATTTCCAGTTTCCTAACGGAATCTTGATTTATTCTTGTTTCACCTTTGTTTTTTTAGGACCTTATTTAGATAAACAATACTCAGAAATACATGGACTACCGACAGCCTGACCTATCCGTCATCACCGTGAACTATAACGGTTTTCACGACACCTGCGAATTCATTGACTCGTGGGCAGCCACTGTATTCTCTGTCAGTTATGAAATGATAGTCATTGACAATGGTTCCACTGCCAATGAAGCCGCCTTGCTACAAAAAACATATCCTTTTATCCAAGCCGTACGCAGTGAGCGGAACTTAGGATTCGCCGGAGGTAACAATCTGGGTATAAACCTTGCAAAAGGAAAATACCTGTTCTTGCTGAACAATGATGTTTGTATGGTCAAAGATGCCATACCCTTGTTGATAAAACGCCTTCTGTCCTCCGACAAGATAGCAGGTGTCTCCCCGTTAATCCGTGATTATGCAGAACCGCACGCCATACAATTTGCAGGATACACCCAACTTTCGCCCATTACCTTAAGAAACAGAGCCATAGGCAAAGGGAAAATAAATAAAGGCCACTACCCCGCCCAAAAAACGCCTTATCTGCATGGTGCCGCCATGTTACTGAAAAAAACAATAATAGACAAGCTTAGCCTGATGCCCGAAGAATATTTTCTATATTATGAGGAACTGGACTGGTGCACCTATATCAATAGGGAAGGCTACGAACTATGGTACGATCCCGCTTGCGAAATATGGCACAAGGACAGCAGCTCCACCGGAAAAGAAAGTCCGTTGAAATACTATTACCTGAGCAGAAACAGATTACTATATGCCTACCGCAATCTCTTTGACTGGAAACTTCCGGTTTCCATCTTATACCAGACAATGATTGTATGTCCCAAAAACATACTGACCGCCTTGGGAAAAGGAAAGAAAACCATAGCCAAAGCACATTGGGAGGGAACAAAAGCATTTTTCAAACTTAGAAACAAAGACAAACAGCCATGATATTTCTAGCATACATAGAACTACTACTTTTCGCGATATGTGCCTTTACTGTTTTTTACCTGCTGGTATACGCCATAGCGGCAACAGGCAACCGCACCGACAAATATTCCGAATCAAGAGTAAAACACCGTTTCGCCATTCTGATACCGGCCTATCAGGACGATGACTACATACCCTATACCGTCAAATCATTTCTGCAACAAGAATACCCTATAGACTGCTATGACATTATCGTCATTTCAGACCACCTGAAGCCGGAAACAAACAGACAGCTGGCACAATATCCCATCACCCTGTTGCAAGCCAGATTCAAGAAAAGCTCAAAAATGAAATCTGTCAAAGCTGCCATGTCACAATTACAAGAAGGACAATACGATATCGTTTTAATCATGAATGCGGACAATGTAGTGGACACCAACTTTCTTGAAGTTGTCAACAATACGTATGCCAGCGGCTCCAATGCCATCCAAACCCATCGCATCTATCAGGAAAGACCCAGCAATGTCAGCATATTGAATGCCATCACCGACGAGATAAACAATTCCATTCTTCGTGCGGGGCATGTCAATTTGGGACTTTCAGCTTCGCTGAACGGCTCCGGAACCGCAATAGACTTCACTTGGTTCAAAGAAAACATCCGTCATTTAAAAGACGATGACGATGAAAAAGTCATCGAATCCCTGCTGCTCCGCGAACGGATATATGTGGAATATTTAAATAATACCCATGTATATGCCTTGAAGAATAGTGGAAAGAAAAAATTCTATACCCAACATAGCACTTGGATTAAAACCCAATATTATTCCCTGTTCACCAATATCGGTAATCTGCCCGGCGCCATTTTAAGTGGAAAATTTGATTATGCCGACCGTATTCTGCAATGGTTCATTTTCCCTCGCACCATCCTGCTAGGTATCCTCCTCCTGTTCAGTTTCCTGTCCGTATACTTCCACTGGAGCGCCTGCCTAAAATGGTGGGGATTATTACTCACTTTCTTATTGACTATGGCAATAGCCACTCCAAACTACTTGGTGGACAGCAAATTCAACAAAGCCATGAAAGCTATCCCCTTTCTGGCGGCAGGCATGATATTCAATATGCTTTTAAGAAAGAAAAAAATAAAAGACCCCATGCTATCGGAAATTATACATATCATGGAATATACGCTATATATCTACCTTTCCGTCAGTGTGGGGTATATAGTCCTGTTTTCTGCCGCCTCTCATTTCTTCAAACAAAAGAAATATCCCGCGACTACTGTCCGGCAACGTTTTATCATCCTTGTTCCCGCCTATAAAGAGGATGCGGTCATTCACGCCTGCGTCACTTCCGTTCTGCGCCAAACTTATCCGGCAGAGCTTTACGACCTGATAGTCATATCCGACCACATGCGTCCCGAAACCAATGCCTCACTGCGCAAAGAACGCATCGGCTTGATAGAACTGCATGAAAAGGAAAGTTCCAAGGCAAAAGCCCTGCGCATTGCAGCAGAGACCATCACAGACCAGCCATACGATTATGTCCTCATACTGGATGCCGATAATCTGATCTCACCCTGTTATCTTCAAGAACTGAATAAGGCAGTTTCACAGGGTATAAAAGCCATACAGACACACCGCAAAGCCAAAAATATGAATACAGACATAGCCCTATTGGATGCCGCCATCGAAGAGATGAACAATTCCATCTTCCGCAAGGGACACATCCGGCTGGGATTTTCATCTGCCCTTACCGGCTCCGGAATGGCTTTCGATTTCCGATGGTTTGTCCGGAACATCATCCATACCCATAGTACGGGCGAAGACAAAGAACTGGAAGAACTCCTGCTCCGTCAAGGCATTCACATTGAATATATAGACACCCTAGAAACATTGGACGAAAAAGTCCGGCAACCGGATGCCTTGCGTAACCAGCGCCGCCGCTGGATAGCCACCCAGCTTTTCCTTGCATTAAAAATGGGACGTAACCTCCCCACAGCCTTACTGAACGGAAACGGAGATTATCTGCTGAAAACCCTCCAAGCCTTTATCGCCCCCCGCAGCATTCTGTTGGCGCTCATCGGATTCTTTTCATGTGTTCTCTGCATTTTCTCTCCGGCTTCTTCCATAAAGTGGTGGATTTTGCTTATCTTGCTGAACGGTGCGTTATACCTGGCCATTCCGTCCAATATGAGATATAAATACATGAGCAGAATCCTCAGGCAGACACCTTATTTTGTAATCATTATGCTTCTCAACTTGTTTCACTTGAAAGGAATGGCACAGAAGTTCAACCATACACAGCATGGATAGAATTATGAATATAAAAGAGTACTTACAGCAACACCCGCAATGGAAAAACGGATACACGGTTTCATCATGCATCCGGTAAAGACACGCCCCTACTTGGTGGATACGCGTATGGCAGCCTTTTCTACATAAAAAAAAGGCCGGGGCGTCAGTCATTTATTCCAGTGTACGGAAAGACCTTCCACCGTTCCACCTGTTCCAGATGGGAAAATATTCGGTAGTGGAAGATTTCTCCTGCTTGAACAATGCCGTAGGCGACATCGTAATCGGCGATTATTGCCGGATAGGACTCGGCAATACGGTCATCGGTCCCATCCGGATAGACAACGGGGTCAATATTTCACAAAACGTAGTCCTGATAGGATTAGATCACAATTACCAGGATATCACTCAAGGCATCATCGAACAAGGTATCACCACTTCTCCTATCCACATCGGAGAACATACCATCATAGGAGCCAACGTGATTGTACTGCCCGGAATCACCATCGGCAAACATTGTTTTATCGGTGCCGGGTGTGTGGTTACCCAAAACATACCCGACTATTGTGTCACGGTAGGAAATCCCGCACGCATTATCAAACGCTATAACCCTCAATCACAAACATGGGAAAAAATATAAAAATATTAGTATGTGCCCATAAGGACAGCCGGCTACCACAGCATGAGTACTTCTGTCCCATACAGGTGGGGGCCTCCCTAACCAGTGCCCGATTCTTCCCTGTACTAGATAACACAGGAGATAATATATCCGACAGGAATCCTCACTTTTGTGAACTAACCGCCCATTATTGGGCTTGGAAAAATCTAAAGTGTGACATTATAGGGCTCAATCATTACAGGCGCTTCTTTGATTTTCATCGCCCGTTTCCGGCTTTTTCACCAGACAGGAGTTTCATCAACATAGATTCATTTCTAAAAGAAACTTACCGATTTCCTGATTTAGAAACCTTATTAAATGATTATGACATCATCCTCTCTCCCAAGCGTCATTATCCCTATAACGTCGCTACACAATACGCCATATTCCATCTAGTCAATGACCTCAATTTGCTGAAAGAAGTCATTCAACACCTCACACCCGAATATGCTGAAGCTTTTCATACATTCATGTATCACTGCAATGCCTATTCCGGATATAATATGTTCATCACCGGACGGAAACATTTTGACGAATACTCCCAGTGGCTATTCAGCGTATTGTTTGAATTAGAAAAACGGGTAAAACTGTCCGCCTATCCGGATCAGGCACGTCTGTTCGGCTATTTATCAGAAAGATTGATCAATGTCTATTGCATAAGGCACCGGTTAAAGATAAAGTATGTTCCCGTCATCATGCCCTTGGAAGAAACGTTTCAGAATCCGAGCAACCTGCTTTATACGCTTCGCCGACTAAAGAATGATCTTATTTATAAACTCACAGAATTATAAGTTATGCCGTTGGTTTCTGTCATCATCCCTATATACAATACAGAAAAATTCCTGCCTTTGTGTATCAACAGCGTCTTAAACCAGACACTGACAGACATTGAAGTACTGCTGGTTAATGACGGAAGTACGGACGGAAGCGGGAAAATATGTGACGAATACGCCTGCAAGGACCAACGAATACAGGTAATACACACTCTGAACCAAGGAGTCAGCCATGCACGAAACCAAGGACTGGAAACCGCAAAAGGAGAATATATAGCTTTCATGGATAGCGACGACTGGATAGAAACGGATATGATAGCCACTCTTTATCAACTTATCCGGACAAACGAAGCCGGTCTGGCTACTTGCGGATATATCATTGAAAATGAAGATGGTCGTCCGATTTACCACATCAACGAAGTGAAATCCGGCAAATTAACCCAGTGGGAAGCCATTCACTCCCTGTTTAACGACAGGCATTACAAATACAAAGGAAACTTATGGGATAAATTATATCATAAAGAAATCATTGACAAACATCACCTAAAATTCAATGAACATATTTATTATAATGAAGACAGGCTCTTTATTTTTCAATACCTGAGCCACTGCCAATCAGCCGCATACACCACTTCCCCCTATTATCACTATGTCACAAGAAAATCAAGCGCCATGAACCTGTCGCAAAAAAAACTACACCCCAAACCTAGTGCACTTTCTATGGATGCATTCGACCTGATGACTTCACTTTCGGCCACATTCCCCACCTATATTCTACGTGCTTTGTCGGCCGATTACATAAAAAGTTCGTTCTTGTTCTATACCCAACACTCACGGGAAATCCCCTTCAATGAATTATGGGACAGAATGCTAAGAATCAGAAAAAACAATTATATACATCTTCCACTTTCTCTAAAAATAAAGTATGCGCTATATGGCATCAGACTTATCCTGCGGGCATGGCTCAAGTGAAAAGACCAATTTACTGCTTACTTAACACGCACCCGTTTTATCTTTCCATGCACCCACAACAAGGCACAGACCAATTTGTATGCCATCTGATGAAGGCCCGCAGTTTTATTCAGTTCGGGAATCAGTTCCAATAAAGGAGATTCCACCTTTTCCAGTCTTATATAATCCTTCATCATTCTATCCGGAAACAACTCCTTATACACCCGCTTTCTTTCCATATCTCTTGTTCCGGCATCCGTTTCACTGACCCCTCCGGGTACAAACCTACAAACGATGGAACGAATATTGCGGAACGTCGCATTGTTGAATATCAAGGTCTGAATATAAAATTTCCAATCGGATACAATCTTATAACTCTCGTCATACCTGTTTTCATCAAAAAGTTCTTTACGGAAGAATGAAGCCTGATGCAATACAGTTCCCCGAATCAAATCCATCAGCGTTATATCCTCCTTATGAAATCCCCACACCTCTGTGCCATGCACTATTTTTCCAACAACAATATCGCTGTCCAATGAAGGTGCCACCTCCTGCAACACACCATTGTTATAAAATTCATCACCGGAATTCATAAAGTTCAAATACTCTCCATGCGCCTGTAAAACTCCTTTATTCATGGCATGATAAATACCCTTGTCCGGCTCCGATACCCAATAGTCCACTTTACCGGCATACTCTTTTATCACTTCAATACTTCCATCCGTAGACCCTCCGTCAATAATAATATACTCAAAATCCCTAAAAGACTGGCCGACCACACTTTCTATGGTTTTCCTCAACCCTTCTTTATTATTATAATTAATGGTTATAATCGAAAATTTTCTTTGTGACATAATTTTCCGCTTTTTACAATCTAAAGTTTCCATTCGTCATCCAGACTGAGCGATTTTTCGAATCCGACATACAGAGGCACAATCCGGCTGACATTCGAAGTATAAGTACCGATAAAAAATGAAGAATGGATCAGAATATCCATATCCAACAGCATATTCAACGTATCTATATATCTACTTTTTTTATCCTTTGTATTAAACAAAGACTCGTCAAATCCTGTTTGTGTCACAGCTGTGTTCCAGTAAACATTAAATCCTTCGGCAACCAGTACGGATTTCAACTTATCCGTCACAGAACCATCATCCGTAGCTATAAACACATTACGGCTGAATATGCTTCTTCCCTTTAACAGCATCAATATAAAGAGACAAACCAAGTTCCTCATCTCACGGGAAACTATCTTATCTCCCCGCCTTTATATCGTACCGCTATGTAATCGTACCGGCAAATTCATCTCGCTTTTCCTTTTTTCTATATAGCCGGTTGTCTTTTCATTAAATTTTAATATTTTCCGCAAGGCAGAGCCATAATCATTTCTGATATCTTCCAGTTTCTCCAGAAAATCCTCCGATCTCATTTTTAGAAAGACCTCATTCCCTAGTTCCGTTTCCGGATGAAATAACAGATATATCCTATTCATCATATAGAAAATATAATACCGGAAAAAAGCGGACGGATTATAATAGATATTTCCCCACCAAGGTTTCCCCTTTTTATAAACAATATATTGCGAACACATCACCCCGTTACAGTCTGGCAAGACCGATTCGAAATAATCACTCCAGCCTTTCTCTACCCTTGCATTCCAGTTCCTTGTATTGACAGTCAGCTCTTCCTGATTATAGTCCGCATAGACCAATGCCAAAGCAAGGTTAGACAACTCTGAGAACAACCCTCTTCCAGTCAAACTATATACGATTCTTTTTTTCTCCATCTCCATAATAGAACATAATGATCAAACTTTTATATCCTCCAATCCGATAAAGCCGTTGGACGTTTGTGTCAGTGCATGCCCGAATCCACTTTGAAACCCCTCACATTCCAGCAAACAGCAACGAACTGCTTTCAAATAATATTCCACCATAGGATGATGTATAAACAAATCTGCCTGCAGGACACCTTTACTCAGCACAGGCGGAAGCTCTATACGCCTCTCGATGCAAAAATCCCCTTTAGGTAAATGACTGATACTCCCGTAATAATGTCCCGGAGCATAAGTAGCATAAGGCACTTCCGTCCTGCTCTTCAAAACCAGCATTACATCATACATCATATCCTCTTCAGAATATCCCTGTATTTTCACAGTCAGAAAATTCTGACCTCCATGAATAGTGGAAGAGGCACATTCCGTTCCGTTTATCTCAATGCAATCTATATGAAGCGTATTTTTCGTCCAACCCACATAATCTATAATTTTACTTTTCCGGACCGTCCCTTTCTCTTTCAAGTAATAATCGATGGCAGAATGAACCGTCCCTTGATAAACCGCGGTACCATTTTCCAAGCATATTCCTTTTGTACACAAACTTCTTACCGCTGCCATGTTATGACTGACAAACAAGACTGTCCGTCCCTCTCCTTTCGACACATCCTGCATCTTGCCAATAGCCTTCTTTTGGAATTCCGCATCTCCCACTGCCAACACCTCGTCCACCACCAGAATTTCCGGCTCCAGATGGGCGGCGATAGCAAATCCCAACCGCACGGTCATACCCGAAGAATAACGTTTCACTGGAGTATCGATATATTTCTCCACACCGGCGAAAGCCACAATCTCATCCAACTTGCGGGTAATCTCCGCCTTGGTCATCCCCATGATGGAACCATTCATATAAATATTCTCCCGTCCTGTCATTTCGGGATGAAAGCCTGTACCCACTTCCAGCAAAGAGGCAATACGCCCCCGTGCACGGATACAACCGGCAGTAGGAGAAGTCACCCGCGAAAGGATTTTCAACAAAGTGGACTTTCCCGCACCGTTCTTACCTATAATACCCAGCACTTCACCTTCCTCCACATGGAAATTAATATCTTTCAACGCCCATACAAAATCTCCCGTCGCTTTCTTGGAACGGTCATTCTCTTCCCCGATTCTGAGATACGGGTCCTCCTTTCCACGGATCCGCGCCCACCAACGATTCAAATCACGGCTCAGCGTGCCGGTTCCGATGCTTCCCAATGCATATTGCTTGCTGATATTCTGAAACTCTATCGCTATTTTTCCCATTCTGTCCCTTCTTTTAAATCACATCCATGAAACTACGTTGCACTCTATTAAAAGTCACCATCCCCCAAAGCATTATCACCACTGTAAACACCAACGTGTAGCCTAAGTGGAACCAACTGAAAGTCCCCACCCCCAAGAATCCGAATTTAAATGTTTCGATAAGGGAAGTCAGCGGGTTCGCCACAATGATCCACATATACTGCTCATGACTCTGCCTCATCACGGACAAAGGGTAAATAACCGGAGTGGCATACATCCACAACTGTACCCCGAAAGTAATCAAGAAACGCAAGTCACGGTACTTGGTCGTCAAGGAGGATATCAATAATCCGAACCCCAAACCAAGTCCTGCCAACATGAGCAGCAGCAAGGGAGCCAACCAAGCATATCCGTTGACCATCAACGAATATCCGTTGCACAAATAGTAAATATAAATTAAAACGAACAATCCGAACTGAATGCCCATCTTTATCATGCAAGATATAACGATGGACAAGGGTACCACCAGACGAGGGAAATATACTTTTCCAAATACATTCTGATTGGCGTTGAACGTATCCGAACAGCGGCTTAAACACTCCGAGAAATAATTCCAGCAAAGTAAGCCCGCCATATAAAACAGCGGTTGGGGAAGTCCGTCGGTAGGAATACCGGCAATACCGCCAAAAACAAACATGAACATGACGGTAGTAAGCAGTGGCTGGATAACAAACCATAACGGTCCTAAAACAGTCTGTTTATAAAAAGTGACGATATCCCGTCTGATATACATTACCAGCAAATCCCTATACAGCCATACCTCTTCCAGATCCAACCGGAACAAACCGGACCGAGGCTTGATCACAATATCCCATTTTTCCTGTTCATCTTGTACCATACACTACTTTTTTTAGTAAATTATTCCAACTGTCACATACCTTCTCTATATGAAATGTATCAGCATACTCCACCGCCTTATTTCCCATCCATTCCCAATCCGTCCGATCAGCCATATACGACATACAACCGGCCAGCTGAGCTATATTCCCTGTTTCAAAAAGAACGGCCATATCTTTGTCTTTCAACAACTCGCGCGTTATCGGTAAATCAGATGCAATAACAGGTAACCCGTGCGCCATAGCCTCTATCATCACCAGGCCGAATCCCTCCCAACGGGAACTCAGCACATACATACTGGAATGTGCATAATACTCCTGCACCTCTTTCGTGAAAGGATGCAGCGCGATGCTCTTTTCCAATTCATATTCATTGATCAATGAACGGTAAAGCGCTTCCTCAGGACCCTCCCCCACAATTTCCAGTGTCCAGTCCGGATGAGTTTTCACAAAAACAGAAAAAGCTTTTATTAAAATATCAAATCCTTTATGTCCGAATGAAAAACGACCGACCGCCAAAATCCTTCTATATTCCTTCTTTCCCCGACCTTTAGGCAGTACAGTCAGAGGATTGTATATCACCTCGCAGCACAGGTTCATTTTCCGAAAGAAACAACCGGCATCTGCATGACTTAAAACCACCCTCTCGTCCAATTTCCCCATCTGGACTTGAAAAAAGCAATCCAATCCCGGCAAATAGGGAGTTTCTTTCTCAAAGAATGCTTCATAAGAATTATGCAGCCACCCAACAGTCTTTGTCCGGATCCGACTCTTTACTGCAGAGAGGTGCAGAGCCATAAAAGCATGTACCCCGATGACTACATCACATTGCCGGGCATTTATTTTCCTTGCCAATGTCCGTTTATAAGAAGAAGGGAAAAAACTGGCAGCATACCATTCTGAAGTCAGCCGGGTATGAGGCAACCCATGTTTATATAAAAAACTATAGCCTTTACATAACAAACGCTCGATGAAAGAGGAGGCGGAATAAGAGAAAGAATCAAACTGCACGGTACTTTCGGCATATCCGTACAAGTATCCGTAGTCAGTATCGTGACTTCATGTTTTCCGGACAAAGCCTTGGCTATTTCAGCCAACACACGCTGTACTCCGCCGAAACTGAAGACAGTATCACAATAAAATAATATTCTCATGGAATTTAGATTACACTCTTTCTTCGCAAAGATACAATAAAGAAATGAAAATAAATGCGGAATGAAGAAAGAATATCATATAATACAAAGCAGGTATCTGCGGCACGTACATACGTATAGAGCGGCACGTACATATGTGAAATCCTGCTCCCCCAAAAACAACAGGTCAAATAAAAAAAGACCTTGTTCTTTTTTAAAAAGATGGCGAGCTTTTTTAAAAACCTCCTGATCTTTTTACTGCCATCGGAAATTTGCCATATTCCATAGAGGTATCCCCCCTTCAGACACACTTTTTGCAAAGAAAAAGCCTGAGAACATCCTACTTCATATTAAATCGGAACAACTTATAAAAAGGATATATTACTGATAACAAATAGATTATATGAAATTCTGCTCCAAAAAACAGTGAGGGCATGAGAGCATAAGTGAGAGCTACAATTTTTACCATCACTATACAAATAGTTCATAAACAACCAGTTGTGCACACAATGAGGGCATGAGGGCATTATCACCCCGAATTTCCAGTGAAAGATTCTCATACTCATCGAGATATTATCAAGATAATGCATGATGCTGAATATAAATCAATATCTTTGCAAAAAGAAGAAGAATGACAAAGAACACAAGTTATCATTACAGCATCATTATTCCGCACAAGAATACTCCCCGTCTTCTGGAACGCTGTCTGTGCTCAATTCCCACTTGGGATGAAATTCAAATCATTATCATTGATGATAACAGCAATTCCGAATCTGTCGATTTTTCTCATTTTCCGGGAAACGGCAGAAAAAATACGGAAGTCCTGTTCACTAAGGAGGGAAAAGGGGCAGGATACGCACGGAACATAGGGCTCTCCCACGCCCGTGGCAAATGGATTATCTTTGCAGATGCAGACGATTTCTTTACAGCCGATTGTTTTACTATCTTAAACGAATACATGGACAGCCCCCATGAAGTCATCTATTTCAATGTACGTTTTGTCATGTCCGACAATCCGTCCCAAGAAAGCCGACGCGGAACTTACTATACCAACTTCTTCAATGATGTAAACCCGGAAAACAAACTGCGATACCAATCTCAAGTTCCTTGGGGCAAAATGATAAGGCGCAGCTTCCTGTCAACATTCCACATTCAATTCGATGAAACAAGAATAGCCAACGATGTGTATTTTTCATGCCTTGTCGGTATATATGCCCCCAAAGCAACCACAGACAGAAGAATCATTTATTATTGTACCGAATCCGGCCAGTCCCTTGCTATGTCCAAACAAGACCGCGAGAGTTTAATCATACGGTTTAACGCAAGCATGAAATGCAACAGACTGTTGCGACAAGAAAAAATCCACTATTACCTGTCACCACTTCCGTGGTGTATCCCTTCGGCAAAAACAAAAGAATGGCTCCCCGCCAAATACTTTTTTGAATACCTGTTTTTCTTCCGCCTGCAAGCATTCAAAGAATTATATTATGCTTTTTCCGCTATCCTGTCACATATGAATGAGCCGGCCACAAAAGAAACCGACAACCAATGTAACAAGAAGACTACCAACCTAAGGGAATAATATTCATTACACAAGAAGATTCAACGGTACAACCTTCCCCATATCTTATAATACAATTTGATCAGATTAGCGTATTTATACAATATGTGATGTCTGTAAATCCCCCAATTCAAAAGCAGAGAAAAAGGATAGAACAAATTCAATTCGTACAAAACCTCCATAGGCCGGAACTCTCTGCAATGCTTCCTTATCAGATTTCTTTTAAACTTATCTATCGCATCATTACTTTCCCTTGTAACCCCTATTACAGCAGCATTATACACCACCGGCATCAACTTGTTCAAAATGAAACAGATATTTTCAGCATACAATTCCTGTTCCATGTGCTCATTAAAAACAGTCAAGATAAAAATAAAATCCTTTGCCGGCTTGTCAAAGTCCGTTTTCGCCTTATTCATGGTTGAGAAAGGATTTGAACGCCTGTAGAAATAAGTAAAAGAATTGACGGAAGCAAACGTTTCCACCTTTTTATACAGAAAATAGCACCACAAAAAGTCCTCAAACAAAATGCCCGACCTGAAATAAATGGCATTCTCTGTCAGCACCTCCTTTCTAATCAATCTGTTGACCGGAGTGGATATTATTTTCGAATCCAGAAACAACTTGTTGATACGTATCCGTCCTTCCGTATATCTTTGCAAATCACTGTTTTTGTTTTCCATCCCTTCTGAATAAGAATCCCCCTGCACCAAGTCAATCCCCGGATGTCTTTTCGTTTCCTCCCATAATTTCTCCAGACAATTCTCATAAAGCATATCATCCGAATCTATAAAAAAAAGATAACCACCCCGGGATAGTTCTATTCCCTTGTTCCTTGCCGCAGAGACTCCTTCATTCCTCTCATTTCTCACGATCCTAAAACTGATGTTCCCTTTATATCCGGCCAGCTTTTCCTCTATCAGGCGCATACTGTTATCCGGAGAGCAATCATCAATGATGATACACTCAAAACAATCAAAAGTTTGGTTGATTATGGAATCAAGACATTCTGATACGTATTTTTCCACCTTGTAAACCGGCATCACCACCGTTATCTCTTTCATCATTATCTGCTAATCATTATAAAATGCAATATTCGCAAAAACAAATGATACTCACAACATTCCAAAGACTTTAATTACTAAATAGCCCCATCTTCATCCATTGAAACCCACTTTTTTACTCCGAATACAGCCGACATTCCATAAAAAAACGGAATATGGACAGGAATTTCAACAACTTCTTATTGGATATATAAAAGAATACACTATTTTTACGGAAAAACAAACCAGGGGAATGAAAATAGTATATGTATACGACTCCATAGCCCGTATAGGAGGCATGGAGCGGATTTTAACGGATAAGATGAATTACTTGGCCGAAATTTATGGGCACAAGGTCTATCTTATCACTTCTTCCCAAGGCAATCATCCTCTTTCTTTCCCGTTATCCCACAAAGTGGAACATATCGATCTGGATACAAAGTTTCATTTGCAATACCAGCATCCGCTTCTCGAACAATTGAGAGTGGGATGGACTTTGAACCATAAATTCGAACAAAATTAAAAAAAAAGATCAGGCTCATCAATCCCGATATCATATCAGGAAATACCAGTTTCAAAGCGGATTTGATCTGTAAATTAGACTGCAAGGCAAAGAAAATCATAGAATCGCATTGCGCCAAAATATACACCCGGATACCTGCAAACCGCAAAAAGAGTTTTTTTAAAGATATAAAAGACAGATACGTCAGCTACCAATGTTTCCGTGATGTAAAACGATACAGCGATGCTATAGTCACACTGACACAAGGAGATGCCGCCATGTGGGGACAACATCCGAATATACATATCATTCCGAACACCACCTCTATTGATATACAAACAATCAGCTCCTGTGAGGCTCCCCGTGTAATAGCGGCAGGCAGACTGACCTGGCAAAAAGGATTCGACAGACTGGTTGACGCATGGAATATCGTGCAGAAACGCCACCCCGACTGGATACTGGATATATTTGGTGAAGGATTTTATAAGGATAGCTTAACCCGGCAGATTAAAGACAGAAAGCTGGAACACTCCATCACAATTTATCCTTTTACACAAAACATAACGCAAGAATACCTGAACAGTTCCATTCTGGCCCTAAGCTCCAATTACGAAGGTTTTGGACTGGTCTTGATCGAAGCCATGAGTCTGGGTGTTCCTTGTGTTTCTTTCGACTGTCCTTTCGGTCCATCGGAAATCATCAGAAACCAGGAAGACGGACTCCTCGTCAAAAACGGAGATATACAAGGATTTGCCAACGCTCTTTGCCACTTGATAGAACATGAAGCAGAAAGAAAAGCTTTTGGCAAAAGAGCTAAACAAAATATAACACGCTACTCACTCCGAAACATCATGCCGCAATGGGAAATGTTGTTTCATAAACTGACTGAAAAATGACCATCGTTTATCTATACACAGCACTATGCACCGTGGGAGGCGCAGACCGGAGCATCATCCAAAAAGCGAACTATCTGGCTGACGAAATGCATCAGGATGTATTTATTATCACAGATTCACAAAAAGAACGCCCGCCCGTTTTCCCGATATCTCTCAGAATCAGGCACATTGACATAGGAATTGATTTTGACAGACAATATCATCACAACCTGTTAGTAAGAGGATATTATTATTTTACCCTGATGCACCTGTACAGAAAGAAGCTGGAGTATTGGCTGAAAACCTTGAAACCGGATATTGTCATCAGCACATTGGGCCGAGAATTGGATTTTCTGACACAACTGGATGATGGAAGCGTAAAAATAGGAGAATCCCATATAGCCAAACCATACACTCGTAACCTGCATCTGATGGAACAACGGGGATTCCCATACAAGCAAATCGCACGGCATTGGAGAAAGAAACAGGAGGAGGCTGTAAAAAAACTAGATGCGCTGGTTGTTCTGACACAACATGATGCGGATAATTGGAAAGAAGTGAAGAAGGCTTGTGTCATACCGAACTTCTTACCTTTCTCACCCGAAAAAGGGAGTTCCTGCCTGGAGAAAAGAATCATCAGCATAGGAAGATACAGCGAACAGAAGGGGTATGACCGCCTGATTGAAGCCTGGATCAAAGTCAATCGGAAGCATCCCGACTGGCATATCCGCATTTACGGAGAAGGACAGGATAGGAACAGCCTGCAAGAGCTTATTGAAAAGCATCATATAGAAAACAGTTTTTCACTATGCCCTCCGACAAAAAGCATTCAAGAAAAATATCTGGAAAGTTCCATATACGTCATGAGTTCACGATTTGAAGGATTACCGATGGCACTTCTGGAAGCGATGGCATGTGGTGTTCCCTGCATTTCATTCGACTGCCCGTACGGACCTGCCGAGATTATCACTCCGGAAGAAGACGGAATACTGGTGAAGAACGGAAACACGGACGAACTGGCTGACGCGATATGCCGGCTGATAGAGGATACGGACAAACGCATACGGATGGGAAAGCAGGCCCAAAAGAATATCCAACGTTATTTACGCGAAGAAGTGATGAAACTGTGGGATGAACTATTCAACACTTTAACAACTACCCGACTATGAATATCATCTATCTCCTTTTCCACGGACTATCCCCTTACAGCGGCATCAGCAAAAAGATCCTGTATCAGGTTAAAGGCTTTGAAACATGTGGACACCGGGTCAGTTTATGCACATACAGCATAGCGGACAACGGCCACCGGGTAAGGATGATAAACAATGAAATAATAGAAGACTACGGAACAGGCAAACCGGCTGCGGCGAAAAGAAGAGTTTCCTACCAATGCATATACCGCTATGCTGTAACACATCAAGTGGAATTAATCTATGTACGCTCTTTCCATAATGCAAATCCGTTCACTATCCGGCTGTTCAGCAAACTGAGGAAAGCCGGAATTAAAATAGCGATGGAAATACCTACCTATCCTTACGACAGCGAATACGCCGGTTTTCCACTGGTCACACGCCTGGGGATACAAGTGGATAAAGTATTCCGAAAGACATTGGCAAAACACGTGAACGCCATCGTTACTTTCTCAGACTATCACTGTATATTCGGCCAACGTACCATTCAGATATCCAATGGAGTTGACTTTGATTCCATTCCGCTGAAAAAGACGGTTGCTAAAAATACCTCCGTCATTCATCTACTAGGAGTGGCCGAAGTACATTATTGGCACGGTTACGACCGCCTGATAGAGGGTTTGGGCAAATATTACCAAGACCCGGCAAACACAACCGTATTTTTCCACATCGCCGGAGGTATATGGAAATCCGAAATGCATGACTCACAACACGCTCCCGGATTTTATGAACTTATCAACAAATATCATATAGAAAAATATGTCATCTTCCACGGACAAAAAATGAACGAGGAACTAGACGAATTATTCAACGAAGCAGACTTTGCCATCGGCAGTCTGGCACGCCACCGCAGCGGCATCGACAAAATCAAAACATTAAAAAACAGAGAATATGCAGCACGGGGAATACCTTTTGCATATTCAGAAACAGATGAAGACTTTGACAAGATGCCTTATATACTGAAAGTTCCGGCCAACGAAAGCCCCATAGATATCCACCGGCTTATCCGGTTCTATATGGAACTGGATCTGTCTCCTCGTAAAATAAGGGATTCCATTAAAAACCTGTCATGGAAAGAACAGATGATGAAAGTAATAAACAACCTGTAATACTCCCGCCTATGATCCGAATCGCCTATTGTACCCCCTCTCTCCATATCCCCGGAGGAGTGGAAAGGGTACTGACCACCAAAGCCAATTATCTGGCGGAGAATGGTAATTATGACATATATATTTTGCTGACTGACGGAAAAGGCAAGCCTCCCTGCTATACTTTATCGCCTAAAGTAAAAATCATCCAACTGGATATAGATTTTGAAGAATTATGGGAACTCCCTCTTTGGAAAAAAGTGCCGGTTTATCTGAAAAAACAAAGAATATACCGACGCAAGCTCTCTGCCGCCTTGTCTCACCTCAAACCGGACATCACAGTTTCTTTGTTACGACGGGAAATAAACTTTATCACTTCCCTCAAAGATGGAAGCAAAAAGATAGGGGAGCTACATGTAAACCGGAAAAACTATCGTAACTTTGAAAAGAACGAAAGCAACTTCATCAAGGAACTTTTTGCCAAATTATGGATGAAAAGTCTGGTGAGGCATTTAAAAAAGCTGGACAAGTTCGTTGTACTGAGTGAGGAAGACAGAGCAAACTGGCCCGAACTGCAAAATGTAAAAGTTATCAGCAACCCTCTACCCTTTCAATCCGGAACATTCAGCGACTTGAACAATAAACGGATAACCGCAGCCGGAAGATATACTTATCAAAAAGGATTCGATTTGTTACTGGAAGCATGGAGCAAAGTCTGTAACCGGCATCCGGACTGGGAATTACATATATATGGCAAAGGAGACAAGACTACATATCAAGTACTGGCCGGAAAATGGAATTAAAGACCTTTTTACTTGAAAATGCAACCCCGGATATGCTCTGTAAATACCATGAAAGTTCTATCTTTGTATCAAGTTCCAGATTTGAGGGATTCGGAATGGTCATAGCGGAAGCAATGGCGTGCGGAGTACCTGCCGTGTCATTCGCCTGTCCGTGCGGACCTAAAGACATCATCCGGGACGGGGAAGACGGACTATTGGTCGAAAAATGGAAAAAACAGAAGAACTGGCCGAAAAAATAAATTATCTGATTGAGAACGAACAAATAAGAAAAGAAATGGGGAAAAAAAGCCCGCATCAATGTACAACGTTTTGCTGAAGATGTAATAATGCAACAGTGGATTCAGCTATTCAACAACTTATTAAACGGAACAAAACAATGAAAACAGATTCCCCCTACGACAGAGGAGACATCCATATAAATAAAAACGACAAAGTGCTGGAGATAGGTCCGGGCCATAATCCGACATATCGCTCCAACGTGATAGTCGAAAAATTTATTGACACCAATTACCACCGCTGCGGTGACGTGAAAATATACCCGCATCAGACCTTTGTACATGCCGATGGAGAAAAACTGCCCTTCAAAGACAAGGAGTTTGACTACGTAATATGCAATCAGGTATTGGAACACGTGGAACATCCCGAAGCTTTTGTCAAGGAATTATGCAGGGTAGCCCGACGGGGATACATAGAAACTCCCAGTCTGCTGGGCGAATACTTGTTTCCCAAAAAATCACATAAATGGGTTATATTGGATATAGACAACAAACTGGTCTTCTATGAAAAGAACAAGATGCCGGGAAACTAGTGAAAACGACTATGGAGAATTATTCCTGAATTATCTGCCTTTCCAATCCCTCCCCTACAAACTGCTGTGGCTGACGGAAGGAGATATAACCTTGAACCGTTATGAGTGGAAAGATGAAGTGGAGATACTAGTCAATCCCGAAGATGAATACTACTCCTCTTTCTTCCTCAACAAATGGAACCGGGAAATGGTGGAGAAACTATATCCCCGCCGTTCCGCCCTGACGGAAATGAAGAAGATGATTCAAGCCCTGTTCTATATCCTCAGAAACAAATTCAAATCACGATTCAGTAATCACCGGAATCCGGTCACACTGTCCGAATATATAAAAACGCATGAAGTGGTACGCTGACTATTTATCCATCTATGACAAGCCTTTCACCCAAGCCCCACAAGCGGTTATCAACCAAGTGAAAGACAAGATCCGGCAGCTTGCAACTCATGCTCCGCTGGTTTCGGTGGTCGCCATCGCTCATAATGAAGAAAAGAGGATATTGAGCTGCCTGTGGTCTTTATGTGAAAACCAACATAACTATCCTGTAGAAATACTAGTCATCAATAATCATTCTACCGACCACACCGAAGAGGTACTAAAAGAATTAGGAGTCACCTACTTCAATGAATACCGGAAAGGTCCCGGTTTTGCCCGGCAATGCGGACTGAACCATGCCCGGGGGAAGTATCATCTCTGCATAGACGCCGATACACTTTATCCGCCCCAGTACATCAGTACCATGATAAAGGTCTTACAGGACAAAGAAGTGGCAGGTGCATACGCCCTGTGGAGTTTTCTTCCTAATGAACATCATTTAGGACTTTTCTTCTATGAGACACTACGTGATCTCTATTTGAAAATACAAAATCTGAACAGACCGGAGCTCAATGTACGTGGAATGGCTTTTGCCTTCCACACGGAAACAGCCCGGAAAGAAGGATTCCGGACAGACATACTCCGCGGAGAAGACGGCTCCCTGGCACTGGCATTGAAAAAATACGGAAAATTAAGATTCGTCACCGCCCGCAAAGCCCGTGTCCTTACCGGCTATGGCACTATTTCGGCCGACGGATCCCTGTTCAGCAGTTTCAAAAAACGAGCCATAAAAGGTTTAAGAAGCTTCACGGCTCTTTTCTATAGCAAAAACAATTACGAGGACGAAGATTCTAACTTGATAAAGTAACGACAGATGAAAATAGCAATAGAAGCCCAGCGCATCTTCAGAAAAGAGAAACATGGCATGGACTATGTAGCTCTGGAAACCATCCGGGAACTGCAAAAGATAGACCAACAGAACGAATACTTCATACTGGTCAGCCCAGGAGATGATATTTGTTTGCAGGAATCCGCCAACATGCATATCGTGACCGTTAATTGGCCATCCTATCCGCTTTGGGAACAGATAGGACTACCGTTGGCTTTAAAAAAAATCAAACCCGACCTGCTGCACTGCACAAGCAACACTGCCCCTGTGTATGGAAACATTCCACTGGTGCTTACACTGCACGACATTATCTTTCTAGAAAAAAAACAAGGCAAGAACCAGTCCATGTACCAAAGACTGGGACGTTTCTACCGAAAAATCATTGTTCCCCAAATCCTTACCAAATGCAAAAGAATCATTACCGTTTCTCATTTTGAATGCAACCGCATCAGTCATTTCCTGCACATTGACAAACAACTGCTTGTCGCCGTATACAACGGCTATTCACAACATTTCATACCCATACGGAACGCACAGGCCATCACTGCCCGATACATAAAGAACCATCCTTACCTGTTCTTTTTAGGAAATACCGATCCCAAGAAGAATACGGCAAGGGTATTGCAGGCATACGGCATTTATTTAAAAAAATCCAGTCAGCCCCTTCCCTTGCTTATCGCCGACCTGAAAGAAGAGATCATAGACGAATATCTGAACCGGGAAGGATTACAAGAAATAAAAAAAATGCTGTATCATCCCGGATACATTCCAAACACAGAACTACCCGCTGTTTATAGTGGAGCATCCGTCTTTATATACACGTCTTTACGCGAAAGTTTCGGCATCCCCATTCTGGAGGCGATGGCCTGTGGAACTCCCGTCATCACCTCAACCACTTCCGCCATGCCCGAAATCGCAGGACCGGAGGGTATTCTGGTAAATCCGTTCGAACCGGAGGAAATTGCTTCCGCCCTCCTTCATTTAGAAGAAAATGCAGAATTCTATCAGTCACAAACTGCATATGGACTAGAAAGAGTCCGTCGGTTCTCATGGGAGAACACAGCCAGAGAAATATTGAATATATATAAAGAAATACTAGCATGAACACTCTTGAAATCCTCTTCTTCGTTCTCCTGTTCATTGTATTCTACACCTATGTGGGATACGGAATCCTGTTGTGGATATTGGTAAAAATAAAACAAAGTTTTATTTCCTTCTACGATACGGACGAACCGGAGCAAGAAACCTGCCGGAACGGCAACAACACCGACCTACCCGAAATCACCCTGTTCATCACCGCCTATAATGAGGAACAGGTAGTAGACGGAAAGATGAAAAACTGCCAAGAACTGGATTATCCCAAAGAGAAACTGCATATCGTATGGGTAACGGACGGCAGCAATGACCGAACCAATGAAAAATTAAAAGCATATCCCGATGTCACCCTATTGTTCGTCCCCGAAAGAAAAGGAAAAACAGCCGCTATGAACCGGGGCATGGGATTTGTCACCACACCTTTGGTCATATTCACAGACGCCAATACATTTATTAATCCGCAGGCCGTTCGCGAGATAGTAAAATGTTTTAACTATCCGCAGGTGGGATGTGTGGCAGGAGAAAAACGGGTGGACATGTACAGTACCGAAGGAGCGGTTTCCGGAGGAGAAGGATTGTACTGGAAATATGAATCATGGCTGAAAAAAATGGATTATCAGCTCTATTCCGCCATAGGTGCTGCCGGAGAATTATTCGCCATCCGCACCCCGTTATATGAGGAAATGCCTGAAGATACCCTACTGGATGATTTTATGTTGTCCCTGCGTATTGCCATGAAGCAGTATACGATAGCATATTGTGATACGGCATATGCCTTGGAAAGCGGATCGGCCGATATGAAAGAAGAGGAAAAAGAAAAGTACGTATCGCGGCAGGAGGATTGCAGTCTGTCTACCGTTTGAAAGAACTGCTGAATCCGCTACGTTATGGAATCCTCAGTTTTCAATATGTTTCCCATCGCGTGCTGAGATGGTCGGTAACCCCGGTCGCCTTGTTTCTGCTCTTTCCCTTGAATATCCTGCTGGTTGTCTGTAGTGAAAGCCTCCCGGTTTATTTTCTTTTTCTTCTGCTGCAATCCGCATTCTACCTCGGGGGAGTTTATGGCAGCCTCTTGTCTGCCAAGTCCGTAAAGAACAAATTCCTTTATATTCCCTACTATTTCCTGTTCATGAACATCAATGTGATAAAAGGTTTCTTCTATTTGAAGAGACATGCCGGCGGAACATGGGAAAAGTCCCGCAGGGCATAATATTTACTCACCAAAATACTTTTTTATCATCTCACGCAAAGCGGGAGCCATGATCGGCTTGGCCATATAATCGTCACATCCGGCTTCAAAAGCCTTGTCACGGTCACTGTCGTATGCATTGGCGGTAAGAGCTATGATGGGAAGTGTCCCTCCCTTCAGACGAATTCTTCTGGTAGCTTCCAAACCGTCCATAACAGGCATCTTTATATCCATCAAAATCATATCGGGCCGGCAACTCTCAAATTTCTCAATAGCCTCCTGCCCATCATGGGCACGGTGAACTTCATACTCCTTTCTTAAAATTATAGATAATAAGAGATAATTACTTTCCGTATCTTCAGCTACCAAAATCTTTTTCATTTCTTCTTTTCATTGATTACCTTGCAAAATTACGATATAAAATGATATAAACAATATTTTTTTTGTATATTTGCTGTCAGTAACAAATATCACGCATCTAAATTCGCTAAGAGAAACAGTCTATTGAGAATCATACTATTAATATGAAAATTCCGAGTAATATATTGCACGATAAGCAGTATGCAGACAAAATTCTGGAAATTACGGCTGATACTATGTTTTTCGTATATAAAGACGGCACCTGTTTAGACTTCAAGGCTAATACGACGGACTTCTTTATAAAAGAACAAGATATTATAGGGAGAAATATATTCTCTTATTTCCCCGTAGAAACGGCACGGGAGATGTATGCGGAATTCATCAAAGTACGGGCAGGAGACAAACCTTCCGCACGGAATTACAAATTAATATTGGAAGATGACGTGAAATACTACAAATGTATTATCAGCAAGTATGATGAGGAGCATTTTCTTTTTCAATACAGGGATATCACAGGCCGGAGTGTCGTCAGGCTGAAACTGGAAAAAAAGCAAAAAGATTTGTGCGAAGTAGAAAAAGCCGCAAGAATAGGATTATGGGCATACGATTCGTCCACACGGCTCTTCACTTACTCGGGATACACCCGGATATTCTGTAACGATGAGGAACAGAAACAGATTTCCATAGATGAATACATGAACTATATGCACCTTGATGACAAGGACCGTTTCAGTCAATGGCTGGAAGAAAACCTGAAGGAGAAAGATGCTTCCAATACCGTAAACTATAGACTCCTTATTGACGGAAAGACCGTCAATATGAGAATAAAAACATACCACAAAGAGGTATATATGCAAAGGACCGTATTGGAAGGATATATACAGAACACATCCGAAATTGTTTGGAAAGCAGAACGCTCCAACCAGCTGAAATCTGCCTTCCTTGCCAATATGAGCCACGAAATCCGTACGCCGTTGAATGCCATTCTGGGATTCTCACGCATTATAGCCGAAACGGAAAACGACCG
>ENA-OQKW01000049-OQKW01000049.1-human-gut-metagenome-genome-assembly--contig:-NODE-49-length-29491-cov-2.869875_pt1 | contig 29491 bp, 23 predicted proteins | sample MGYA00242657_ERZ504815 | MGnify/ENA primary metagenome ERZ504815 (study PRJEB26092, sample SAMD00036404) | human gut metagenome | host: Homo sapiens | study: EMG produced TPA metagenomics assembly of... | reverse complement strand
ATTTTGGACACAGTACAAAAGACAGCGGCAGGTTCACAGCAGAGGATCCTGGAATTTGACCTTGCTTCTGAACTGCATCATGGAATGCTGGTAAGTAATCTGGCTTATGCGGTTGCAGAGGAGATGGGACTGCCGCATGAACAGTGCTATGAGCTTGCAATAGCAGGAATGCTCCATGATATAGGAAAGCTGAAGCTGACAAGTTATATTAACGGACAGGAGCAGGATCCTCTGGTGATCGAGGAACTGAAGTATGTCCGGATGCATTCTACATTGGGATATGAGGAACTTAAAGGGCAGGGATATTCGGATTTTGTATTGGAGAGTATCCTGTACCATCATGAGAATTATGATGGCAGTGGATATCCGTCCAATAAAGCAGGTGATGACATACCCATAGGTGCCCGGATACTCAGAGTCTGCGATGTATATGCAGCATTGATCTCTGACAGACCATACAGAAGAGGATTTGATATTTCTTCAGTTATGGAGTTGATGATCGATGAAGTAAAAAATTTTGATATGCAGGTTTTTCTTGCGTTTCAGAGAGTGGTTCATAATGGAGACGGGCAGAATTTTTATAAAAGAGGAGGACAACATGGCATTAAAGAAGAAACCGGTAACCGGTATGAAGGACATTTTACCAAAAGAGATGGAAATCCGTAATTATGTGATGAACATGATTCGTGAAACATACGGAACATTTGGCTTTTCATCTATAGAGACACCATGTGTGGAGCATATTGAAAATCTTTCCAGTAAACAGGGCGGAGAGAATGAGAAACTTATTTTCAAGATCCTGAAACGTGGGGAGAAACTGAAACTTGCGGAAGCAGAGAAAGAAAGTGATCTGGTTGACTCCGGACTTCGCTACGATCTGACTGTGCCGCTTTCCAGATATTATTCCAACAACGCAAATGAGCTTCCGGCTCCTTTTAAGGCACTTCAGATGGGCAATGTGTGGAGAGCAGACAGACCGCAGAGAGGACGTTTCCGTCAGTTTATGCAGTGTGATATTGATATTCTGGGTGAGTCTACTTATCTGGCTGAGATCGAACTGGTTCTTGCTACCACAACGTTGCTCGGAAAGCTGGATTTCCATAACTTTACGATTCGCATCAACGACAGAAAAATCTTAAAAGCGATGGCGCAGTACAGTGGATTCCCACAGGAAAGCTTTGACACTGTGTTTATCATTCTGGACAAGATGGACAAGATTGGTCTGGAAGGTGTTGCAGAAGAACTGGAGAAGGAAGGATTTGCAAAAGAGAGCATTGATACTTATCTTGGACTTTTCAAAGAGATCACTTCTGACATTGAGGGTGTCCGTTATTGCAAGGAGAAATTAAAAGATGTTCTGGATCCTAAGGTTGCCGAGGATCTTGAGACTATTATTTCTACTGTGGATTCTGTTAAAACAGCAGATTTTAAGATGTCTTTCGATCCGACTTTGGTACGTGGAATGTCTTATTATACAGGACCGATTTTTGAAATCTCTATGGATGAGTTTGGCGGCAGCGTAGGCGGCGGTGGACGCTATGATGAGATGATCGGTAAATTTACAGGAAACAATACATCTGCCTGCGGATTTTCAATTGGATTCGAGAGAATCGTAATGCTTCTTCTTGAGAGAAATTATGAAATCCCGACAAAGAATGGTAAGAAAGCATATCTTATCGAGAAGAATATGCCGGCAGACAAGATGCTGACGATTCTGAAACAGGCTCAGGAAGAGCGTAATGCCGGAACACAGATCAATATTTCTATTATGAAGAAGAATAAGAAATTCCAGAAAGATCAGATGACAGCAGAGGGCTATACAGAGTTTGTAGAATTCTTTAAAGACAGAATGTAATAATTCGTAACTGTTCAGCAACATTGCGAGATAGCAGACTGCCGGATAGTTACAACAATTCTTATAATATAGAAAGCATGAAAAGAGGAAAGAAACATGGCTGAAAGTATGCAGGGACTGCACAGAACATGCCGATGTGCAGAAGTAACAAAGGAAATGATCGGCAAAGAAGTTGTCCTTATGGGATGGGTTCAGAAAGCCCGCGATAAAGGCGGAATTATTTTCGTAGATTTAAGAGACCGTTCCGGTATCATGCAGCTGATTTTTGAGAATGGCAGCATTGATGAAGAAGGTTTTGCAAAAGCAGGTAAGCTGAGAAGTGAATTCGTAATCGCTGTTACCGGTGTGGTAGAAGAAAGAGGCGGCGCTGTTAACAAGAATCTTGCAACAGGTGAAATTGAGCTTCGCGTAAAATCCCTTCGTGTTCTGTCTGAAGCAGAGGTACCTCCGTTCCCAATTGAAGAGAACAGCAAGACAAAAGATGAAATCCGTCTGAAATATCGTTATCTTGACTTAAGAAGACCTGACCTTCAGAAGAATATTATGCTTAAGAGCAAAGTCATGATGATTACAAGACAGTTCTTCGCAAAAGAAGGATTCCTTGAAATTGAAACTCCGATGCTTGGTAAGAGTACACCGGAAGGTGCAAGAGATTATCTGGTACCGTCTCGTGTTCATCCGGGACATTTCTATGGTCTGCCACAGTCTCCGCAGCTGTACAAACAGCTTCTGATGTGCTCTGGTTATGACCGTTATATCCAGATTGCAAGATGTTTCCGTGACGAAGACCTTCGTGCGGACAGACAGCCGGAATTTACCCAGATTGATATGGAACTCTCTTTTGTAGATGTTGATGACGTAATTGATGTAAATGAGAGATTCCTTGCTTATCTGTTCAAGGAAGTACTTGATATTGATGTAAAACTTCCAATCCAGCGTATCACATGGCAGGAAGCTATGGACAGATTTGGTTCTGATAAACCGGATATGCGTTTCGGAATGGAACTTCATGATGTAAGTGATGTAGTTAAAAACTGTGGATTCAGCGTGTTTACTTCTGCGTTGGAAAATGGCGGCAGTGTTCGTGGTATCAATGCAGAAGGACAGGGCGCTATGCCACGTAAGAAAATTGACAAACTGGTTGAGTTTGCCAAAGGTTACGGTGCAAAAGGCCTTGCATACATTGCAATCGCTGAAGATGGCACAAGAAAATCTCTTTTGCTAAATTCATGACAGATGAAGAGATGGATGCTCTGGTAGCAGCTATGGATGGTAAAGCAGGAGACTTACTTCTGTTTGCAGCAGATAAGAAGAAACTGGTTTATGATGTACTTGGCGCACTTCGTCTGGAACTTGCAAAGCAGATGGATCTTCTTGATAAGAATGAGTATCGTTTCGTATGGGTAACAGAGTTCCCGCTTCTTGAATGGAGTGAAGAAGAGAATCGTTTCACAGCAATGCATCATCCATTTACCATGCTTATGGAAGAGGACCTTCCACTTCTGGATACAGATCCTGGAAAAGTTCGTGCAAAAGCATATGATATCGTATTAAACGGTAATGAAATTGGTGGAGGAAGTGTCAGAATCCATCAGGATGATATTCAGGAGAGAATGTTTGAAGCACTTGGATTCACAAAAGAAGCTGCTCACGAGCAGTTTGGATTCCTTCTGGACGCATTCAAATATGGAGTTCCGCCTCATGCCGGACTGGCATACGGACTTGACCGTCTGGTAATGCTTATGGCGAAAGTTGACAGCATCCGTGACGTAATCGCATTCCCGAAGGTTAAAGATGCTTCCTGTCTGATGACTCAGTCTCCGAGCCGCGTAAGCGAGGAGCAGTTAAAAGAACTGGAACTGGAAGTAAGACCGGAGGAAGTAACTGAATAAGGATGGAGCTTACAATTCAGACGTTTTTGATTGTATGCCCGTTGGTATTCCTTGCAGGATTAGTTGATTCTATCGCAGGCGGGGGTGGTTTGATCTCCCTGCCTGCGTATTTGCTTGCAGGGGTTCCGATGCACAATGCGATAGCAACGAATAAATTATCCTCGGCAACTGGGACAGCGATTTCAACAGCACGTTTATGTAAGAATAAATTTGTAGACTGGGGAGTTGCACTGCCATGTATTTCCATGGCTCTTGTCGGTTCTTTTGCAGGCGCTCATATTGCGCTTCTTGCCAGTGATAAGATATTAAAATGGATGCTGATTCCAGTACTTCCTATTGTTGCGTTTTATGTAATGAAGAAGAAAAATCTGGATGATAACAGCAATGTAGAGATTTCCCGAAAGAAACAGTGGATTTTGTGTGCGGTGTGTTCTCTGGCTGTTGGCTGCTACGATGGCTTTTATGGGCCGGGAACTGGTACGTTTCTGCTTATTTTATATACAGGAGTAGCAAAACTTCCCGTAGCGAAAGCTTCCGGAACTATGAAACTTGCAAATCTTTCTTCTAATATAATGGCATTAGTTGTTTTTTTATTTAGTGGAAAGATTGTCATATATCTTGGACTTGCAGCTTCTGTTTTTTCCATTGCAGGGCATTATGTAGGATCTGGAATGGTAATGAAAAATGGAAATAAAATCGTAAGACCGATTATTCTGATCGTTCTGGTTTTACTGTTTATCAAAATTATAACGGGGATGTAAAAAGAATAAGACAAAGATTAAAAAGACCACCATATCATAGAATGATTCGGGAAAGGAACATTTCTGTGATATGGTGGCCTTTTTAGTTGTTTAACCAAACTGCGAAGCAGTTATTTGGTTATGAGCAAGTAGCGGAAGCGGATTGCGAATATCCGATTGACTAATCGTTAATTGGAACTGCTTTCAGTAGAAGTATTATCATCTGTCTGCTTATCTGTATCGGCAGAAATATTTTCATCCTCAGAATCAGAAGTCTCGAGAGGAGAATCTGTCAAAGTACCGAAAATAGCATTTCCCAAAGTATTTCCCTCATCCTGAAGTTTCCAGGATACCCCATCATTGATTAGAACAAAATCTACATCATTGACGGTAGTAACGGTATTATCATTGATGCTGTTCAGAAGAATTTCGAAAGATTTCTCGTATCGTTTCTGGGAGCCATCGATAACTGCGTCAGCAGAAGCCAGATATTTATCAAGCTTTTCCTGATAATCAGCCAGGATCGAATCACTGTCAAAGGTTGTAATTTCAGTTGTAACAGTGGCATTGTATCCATTTTCACTGCTGGATTTAATGACATAATTAAAATTTTTATGAATCTGTTCGGCAAGTGCTGAGGCAATGGAATTTTTTGCAGTATCGGATGTATTCATGATATTTACTACACCCAGATAAGATGTCATTTCTTTCAAATCCAGTTTCTGTAGAGTGTCAAGATAGACGGTCAGGGTATCTTCCGGTGAAAGGATATCCGGATCTGCCAGATCAGCTATAAGACCGCCGACAAGGTCATCTTCCAGAGAATTGGTACGCTGGATCTTCCATTTTTCCTTTTTATTATTGCCTGTATTGACAAGCTGTATGTTACAGTCTGTCTCAGCTGTATCATAGTCATTTTGTGTTTTAAAAGATGATTCAGGATCAGATAATGAGCCTCAAGAGATCTGGAAGAATCTTTGATATTTCCTTTTTTGCGCCTGGGCTGACTCTGTGATCTGTGTCCGGAGAAGTTCTGCTTTAAAATCTCTGGCAAGAACTTTGGAATCGATTGTGGTCAGTTTGACAGAAACAGTGGCAGAATGATTGGTTGTGCCGACGATGACATCCGAAATTTTGTAATTAAATTTCCGGAAAAAGAGAGAAAAGGTTTTATTGATTTCATCAGTTAAATCAGTATTCTCTGTGGCATCGGGGAACAGCTCTGTATAGGGTATGTATTTTTGCGTAGTTTCTGAATCGAGATTTTTTAACTGATCCAGTTCATTTCTGACTACACTCTTTACATCTGACTCATTTTTGCGGAAACAGCCGCTGCTTACAGATACAGCAAAAAGAAAAAATAAGACAGAGAAAAGAAGAATCAGGTGTTTGTTTATATTCATACGTGTTCTTTCCTTTCACAGTGCTTTCTGTGCAACTGTTTGACAGTTACTTTTCTGTTTATTTTAACAGATTTTGTACTGACTGTCAAAAAAGTGAAAAAGATGAACGAAATTCATAAAAAAAACGTGAAAAAATTGTGAAAAATGTTGCCATTTAGTTACAAAGCTTTTATTTTAAGGCAGAATCTGCTATGATAGGAAAGTGAATAATAATGATATAAAAAAGCAGTAGTGTATAATAGATGTTAGCCTGAACAAGGTGACAATATCAAGGAGGCAATTTATGAAGAAACGTATTATTATCGTTTTGGGAATCCTGATTGCAGCAGGTGGTATCGGAACCGGAGTCTGGTATCACTTTAAAGGAAACGGTCAGAGTGGAACCGGTGATTCTATTGTGTATGTGTCAAAAGTAAGTGTGATCACCGGATCTGAAACAACAGCGGTAAATCGGTTTGCCGGTGTGGTAGAACCGCAGAAAACTGTAAACGTAAAAATAGAAAGTGGACGAAAAGTAAAAGAAGTGGAAGTTAAGACCGGAGAAGAGGTAAAGGCCGGACAGCTTCTTTTTGAATATGATCTCAGCAGTATTGAGGATGATCTGAAGCAGGCGCAACTGGATCTGGATAGATTAAAAAATGAACAGATCAGCCTGACAGAACAGATAGCTACGCTGGAAGCGGAGAAGAAAAAAGCAAAGGCCGAAGATCAGTTGTCCTATACCATTGAAATCGAGACTAACAAAATGAATCTCAAGAAGAATGAATATAGTCAGAAGAGTAAACAGTCTGAAATTGATAAACTTCAGAGCGCAACACAGAATACAGAGGTTCGAAGTGAAATAGATGGTGTGATACAGAAAATTGACACTTCCAAAATAGACAAGTGACGACGGTGATTCTGTGGATGACAGCAGTGCAATGGACAGTAGCATGTCGTCAGGTGACGGAAGTTCGGACAGTTCTGCATTTATTACAATTCTCAGTACAGGTGCTTACAGAGTAAAAGGTAAAGTTAATGAACAGAACAGGGATTCTATTGTACCCGGAGAGGCAGTGATCATCCGTTCCAGAGTAGACAGCAGTAAAACATAGGAAAGGAACGATGGGATCCGTAGTATGTGAATAATGGAACTTCAGATGACAGCAGTAATGATATGTATATGGGTATGGCAAGTACCAGTTCCGATGATCAGACAACGTCTACTTCTTATCCTTTTTATGTGGAATTGGATTCCTCTGAGAATCTGATGCTTGGACAGCATGTGTACATAGAACGTGACATCGGACAGGATGAGAAAAAGATGGTCTGTGGCTCAGTGATTACTATATTCTGGACACAGATACCAATGAACCGTATGTATGGGCAGCCAGCGATAAGAACAGACTGGAGAAGCGTTATGTAACACTTGGAGAACATGATGATGATCTTGGAGAATATAAGATTGTTGAGGGCCTTACAAAGAAAGATGCGATTGCATTCCCGACAGCGGCTCTGGAAGAAGGCGAAAAAAACAGAGATCGGAGATCTGGCTCAGACAATGAGCGGAGGCGCGGACGGGATTACAGATATGGATGCTGATCATGGAAATATGGATGATGAACAGCCAGATTCCGCAGATGGGGAAGCCTATACAGATCCAGATATGGAAGAGGGTTCTGAAGATGACAGTTCGGATGACTCGATTGATCCAAATGAGGAACTTGTACCAATCGATGAGGCACCTGGTATGAGCGCAGGTGAAGACGTGGAGGGGATCGAATGATACTGGAATTAAAGGGTATATATAAAGAATATCAGCAGGGTAAAATGAAGGTTCCGGTATTAAAAGATGTGAATTTCTCCATGGAAGAAGGAGAATACGTGGCAATTATGGGACCATCCGGTTCGGGAAAAACTACTCTGATGAACATTATCGGATGTCTGGACAAGCAGACAGAGGGGACTTTTTTTCTGGATGGAGTGGATATTAAGGCGTGTTCGGAGAATGAAATGTCAGATATCCGGCTGAATAAGATAGGGTTTGTTTTTCAGAGTTTTCATCTTCTCCCTAAGCAGAGTGCTCTGGCAAATGTTGAGATGCCATTAAATTATGCGAGAGTACCTAAGAAGGAGAGAAGAGAACGCGCTCTGAAGGCACTTGACAGAGTGGGCCTGGCGGACAGAGTGGATTTTAAGCCAAATCAGCTTTCAGGAGGTCAGATGCAGAGGGTTGCCATTGCCAGGGCGATCGTCAATAACCCGAAACTTCTTCTTGCAGATGAACCTACAGGTGCTCTTGACAGTAAATCCGGTGCGCAGGTTATGGAACTTTTCCAGAGACTGAATGATGAGGGGTATCTGTATTGATGATCACCCATGATGCGGATATTGCCGCACATGCGAAAAGGGTGGTTACGATCAAAGATGGTATCCTTCAGGAAAAGAGGTGATCTTCATGGGCAAAGTAAAGAAAATCCTCGCAGGAGTGCTTGTGGTGGTAATCGCAGGAAGCGGAATTACAGCGGGATTGATGCAGCTGAAGAAAAACAGCCAGAAAACAGTGGCGGTTACTCCTGTGAGCGGATTACTGCAGGAATTTTATACACCTTCCACCACGCTTGACGGAATCATTACATCCAGTGCAACACAGACAGTAAACGGTGATAAAGACCTGATTATTGATCAGATTTATGTGACAAAGGGAGATGCCGTAAAAAAAGGGGATCCTCTGATTTCTTTTGATACTACTCTGGTGGAAATGGAACTGAATATAGCAAAGCTGAAAAAACAGAAACTGGAGCAGGATTTAAATAAAGCAGTGAACAGATTGAACAGCCTTCAGAATGGTGGACCTGTAGAGGAAACAGATGCGGGTACAGACGCCGATAACCTGAATTCAAAAACAGGAAAAACTGATAATGATACAGGCGATGATGATATGACACCGGATGATACGTTATCATCCACAGCAGATATGTCCGGCAGTTACCTGGCAACAGCCATGTATCCGTTTTTATTATCTGCTTTTACAGATGGAGATGCAGTGGATAATGCGGGCTCAGACAATTCTTCATCCAAGTCAGATTTACCGGGAGATGATGCTTCAACAGATACCGGAAATACAGGCGGTTCATCAGGTGGAACATCTGCGGATAATGATATTCCGGTATATTCGGATCCCTCAGCGAATGGATTCAGCGACGGAGAGAAGGATGATTTTAATTCAGGAAAAAATGATACACCGGAATTATCACCAACGCCAACGCCAACACTGGATGATCGTACCACATATTTTGATCCTTATTACCGAAAAGGTGATCCGAATATCACTGATGGTGACGAGCCGTTTTATCAGAAACTGGATGCAGATTCTGTTCCGTTTACAGGAAGTGGCACAGAGGACGATCCATATGTATATCTGTGTAGCAGTGCAAAAGAAAAAGTAACAGTAATGGGTTCATTCTTTAATAAACTTGCAGGATACAGTCCTGATGGAACCAAAGTTGTTAATCAGGGTGGTTACTGGTACCGTCTGGAATTTCATCAGAATGATACAATAGCGGACTATGATGATCTGAAAACCTCCTGCACAGGTTATTATCTGGTAAACGGAAGTCTTCTGGAGAAACCGGTATATGAATTTGCAGAGGTGGAATTCACACTGGCAGATGCAGATAAATATGATGAGAATCCGGATGATGGAGGAGATGATAATCCTGGTGGGAATGATGAACCTACCGGAACTCCTGTTTCCAGAGCAGATGCCATCAAGTATCAGAAGAGTAAGATTGCCAGCCTTAAGCTGGATCTTCAGGAAAGCGATATCAAGATATCACAGCTGGAAAAGAAAGCTAATAAAAAGCTTATCACTGCAAAACTGGATGGTACGGTTACTTATGTGGGGGATTCCGGAAGTGGTGAGACAACTGACGGTAAGGCTCTGATCAAGATAAAAAGCAGTGATGGATTTTATGTGGTAGGTTCTGTGAGTGAACTGATGCTCGATGATTTTAAAGAAGGTACAAAGCTTAATTGTACAAGTTATACCAGCGGATCTTTTGAGGCAGATGTTATGGATGTTTCGGAATATCCTGTAACCGGAAACAGCTTCTATGGAAGCAGTAATCCAAATGTGTCTTATTATGCATTTACAGCAGTGGTAAGTGACAAGACACTTCAGTTGGAAGATCAGGACTGGGTTACTGTCAATTATGAAGCATCTGCTGCAGAGAACATTATGGTCATTCAGAAAGCTTTTGTCAGAAATGACAATAATAAAAACTATGTGTATAAAGATGATAATGGTATCCTGAAGAAACAGGAGATTTCAGTGGGTGCAGCTGTAGACAGCGGTTACAGTGTGATTGTCAAAGGTGGGCTCAGTGAAGATGATCTGATTGCATTTCCTTATGGAAAAGATGTGAAAGAGGGTGCAAAGACAAAAGAAATTACTCTGGATCAGATGTATGGATATTAATTGAGAAAGGAGACATTTTATGCTTGAAAATATACGCCTGGCTTTTCAGGGAATATGGTCACATATGATGAGATCCTTCCTGACTATGCTGGGTATCATTATTGGTATTGCGTCTATCATTGCAATTGTTTCTACCATCAAAGGAACCAGTGAGCAGATTAAGGAAGACCTGATAGGTGCAGGTTCCAATACAGTAAATATTTATCTGTATGATGGAGATAATCAATATGATGCGGAATATGGAAATTCTTCAAAAGCACCGATTCTGACAGATGATGTAAAAGAAGAAGTGAAAGATCTGGACCATGTTGAGAATGCAACTTTTTATTATAACAGTACCAGCGCATCTATTTATAATAACAATAACAGTCTGGAGGGTGGAAGTGTTTACGGGATTGATGTGAACTATCTGGCTACTTGCGGATATATAATTCAGTCAGGACGGGGATTTGTAAAAGATGACTACAAAAATTACAATAAAGTTGCGCTGATCGATGACAATGCGGCACAGAATCTGTTCCCGTCACAGAACCCGGTAGGGCAGACTGTGGAGATCAATCAGGAACCATATACGATTGTGGGAGTGATCCGGCAGGATGAGAATTATCAGCCGACGATCAACAGTATTGACGAATATTACACTTATTATCAGTCGATTGTAGGAAGTGTAATGATTCCGGACAGCTGCTGGCCGATTTCCTTTAAATTTGATGTTCCTCAGAATGTAATTGTGAAAGCAGACAGCACAGATACCATGAGTTCGGTGGGAAATGCAGCAGCAGATGTGCTGAATAATTTAATTGCAGCCTTAAATACAGACGGAAATACAACCATGAAATACAAAGCCGATAATATTATGGAGCAGGTCAAGAATATGCAGAAACTCAGTGAGAGTACGAATAATCAGCTGATCTGGATTGCAAGTATTTCTCTTCTTGTAGGCGGTATTGGTGTCATGAATATCATGTTGGTTTCTGTTACAGAGCGTACCAAAGAGATTGGATTGAAAAAGGCTATCGGGGCACGTAAGAAGACGATTCTGGGACAGTTTCTGACAGAGGCTTCCGTACTTACCAGTATTGGCGGTATTATCGGAGTAATAACAGGAATCGGGCTGTCGAAAGTGGTGGGAAAGGTTACCGGTTCGCCTACTGCGATCAGTGTGCCATCAATTGTGATCGCAGTATTGTTTTCTACAGTGATAGGCGTGGTATTTGGACTGCTTCCTTCTGTGAAAGCAGCAAATTTAAATCCTATTGATGCGTTGAGAAGTGAATAAACACTGCACAGATAAAACAGACTTGATGTACAATACCTTTGTATATTGAGTCTTGTTTTCTGTAACATTTTTAGTTACTGTTTACTGGTAATATCCCTGCAAAGCGTATTATTGAAAACGAAGTGAACAATAACCATTTTTCTGTGGATTTTAAACAGAAAAACAATCAAATTTGTATAGATGTCAAGAAATGTGCTAAAATTTGTACAAAAATAAAAAAATATGGAAGTACAAAGACAGGTTGTGCTATAATGGAGTATCTCAAAAAGAATTATTTATACAGGAGGAAGTTCGCGGATGGTATCATTTACCTATATCATCAAAGATAAATTTGGAATACATGCAAGGCCCGGACTGCTTCTTGTGCAGGAAGCCGGAAAGCTTACGAGCAATATCACTATTTTTAAAGGAACAGACAGTGGTGATGCGAAGCGGATGTTCTGTGTTATGAATCTTGCAGTAAAACAGGGAGATCAGATAACAGTACATGTGGAAGGCGAGAATGAAGAGGCAGATGCCGAAGTAATGAGAGAGTTTTTGAAAAATATCTGTAACTGTGAAGATGTCAGACAGTTATGCCATAATCTTTAATAAGGAGAATTGGAGTAATGAGAGTATTAGAAGGTAAGTCCGTATTTTCAGGAATCGCAATTGGAAAGATTTCTATTTTGCAGAAAGCAGACACAAGTGTAAAGCGTACGAAGGTAGAAAATCCGGAGGCAGAGATTACACGTGTGCAGGAAGCAAAAGAGAAAGCAGTTGAACAGCTTCAGAAACTGTATGATAAGGCACTCCGGGAAGTAGGAGAATCAGGTGCTGCTATTTTTGAAGTGCATCAGATGATGTTGGATGATGAGGACTATCTGGATTCTATTGATAACATTATCCGTACGGAGAATGTAAATGCAGAGTATGCAGTAGCAACAACAGGTGATAATTTTGCAGACATGTTTGCGCAGATGGATGATGACTACATGAAAGCAAGAGCGGCAGATGTAAAGGATATTTCAGATCGTCTGGTACGTGTATTATCAGGACACGATGAGGGAGATATGGATGCTGCAGAACCATCTATTATCGTTGCTGAGGATCTGGCTCCAAGTGAAACTGTACAGATGGACAAGAGCAAAGTTCTTGCATTGTACAGGAAGTCTCAATTCCATACAGCAATCCTTGCAAGAACTATGAATATCCCGGCGCTGATCAATATTGAATATGATGACAGCATGGATGGAAAAATGGCAGTTGTAGACGGCAAGACCGGTTCTCTTATTGTGGAACCGGATGCAGATACCCTGAAGAAATATCAGGATCAGAAAGACGAGGAGTTGCGCCAGAGAGCAATGCTCAAAGAATTAAAAGGCAAAACTACAGAGACAAAGAGTGGACATAAGATTCATCTGTACGCAAACATCGGAAGCACAGGCGATGTAGCCAGTGTACTGGCTAATGATGCAGAAGGTATTGGTCTTTTCAGAAGTGAATTCATTTATCTGGAAAAAGATAATTATCCGACAGAGGAAGAGCAGTTCCAGATTTATAAAGCAGTAGCACAGAATATGGCAGGAAAGAAAGTAATCATCCGTACACTGGATATCGGTGGGGATAAAGCACTTCCATATCTTGGACTTCCAACAGAAGAGAATCCATTCTTAGGATTCAGAGCAGTACGTTTCTGCTTACAGAAGAAAAGAAGATATTTACAAACCACAGCTTCGTGCATTATTACGTGCAAGTGCCTTCGGTAAAGTTCGTATCATGGTACCATTAGTAACATGTGTAGACGAGCTTCGTGCAGTCAAAGCGATCATCGAAGAACTGAAACAGGAATTAGATGCAGAAGGTATCGCATACGACAAAGATATCCAGGTTGGTGTTATGATGGAAACTGCAGCAGCAAGCTTAATTGCTGACATTCTTGCAAAAGAAGCAGACTTCTTCAGTATCGGTACAAACGATTTAACTGGATACACAATGGCAGCCGACAGAGGTAACCCAGATGTTGCATATCTGTACTCTGCATACAATCCAGCTGTACTTCGTTCTATCAGAAATATCATCTCAGCTGCAAACAAAGAAGACATCATGGCAGGTATGTGTGGAGAAGCAGCAAGCGATCCATTATTAGTACCAGTATTATTAGGATTCGGATTAAACGAATTCTCAGTAAGTGCTACAGCAATCCTTGCTACAAGAAAAGTAATGTCTCTGTGGACAATGGATGAATGTAAAGCATTAGTTGATGAAGTAATGCAGTTAGAAACAGAAGCAGAAGTAAAAGCTTTATTAGAAGAAAGAGCAAGAAGCTAAGATTATATGATTTAGTTTCTTACGGGAATATGGAAAGGACCTTGGTAATTTAGTTATCAGGGTTCTTTTTTTGTATAGTAATGGAACAATATATTAAGTAGGTATACTTATTAAAAAAGTCAACCATAATATTTCACAAAAATAAAAAAGTTTTTAGTATTAAACGACGAAAAACTAAATCTGATTGCCTGCAATATAGTGAAATGTTACAATCCAAGCATAAGGGGAGAATGCTATAGCAGAAATAATGAAGCGGAAACAGTATCGTAAAAGAAACAAAGGAGAAAGCTATGAAAAAAGATTCAGGAAGCTTTGTGCTGTTTTCTGGCGTTTACATTAATGTTTACATCAATTGAGTGGTCAGGAATCACACAAAGCATTCATTCTGTAAAGGCAGAGGAAACCCAGAAAGAAACGAAAACAGTAGAACAAAAAGAAGTTATAAAAAGTGAAAAAACAAAAATTCTACTACCTTTGCACTTGCAAATGGTAAGAAACAAACAGTTTTTTATGGTCAGGATGTTAGATTTGAAACAAAGAACGGAAAATTAAAAGATTACGATCCAAGTCTTGTTAAGATTCAAAAGAAAAGAGTGAGAACGGAAATGATCTGAAAGACTATGCGTATGAGAATGAAGAGGGAGATAAAAAGCATTATCTTCCAAAGAATCTGACCGAAGAAACGCCGGTATTGATGGAGAATGGACAATATCAGATTTCTTTTGCTCCAATTTACGGACAGAAAACAAAGAAAGAGGAAGAAAAGCAGGGAGAGCAGGGAACTGATACGGTACAGCAGGCGATCACACAGGCAGAACAAGCAGTTCAGGATGTGGCAGATCATACAGATATTTCGGATGAAGTAACAGATGATACACAGGATGCCCTAGATTCCGTAGATAACTTACAACGTACCAAATTAGAAAATGCAGAGGTTGAAGATGCAGAAGAGAATAAGATCGAAAAACCAGTGAAAGTATCCTATGAATCACAGCAGAAAGAATGTACATTTTCCTATGAATCATTAAATACTGGAATCAAAGAGAGCATTGTTTTAACCAAAGCACCAGAGGGAAATGTCTTAAAGTTTCGATTTAAGGCTTCTGGATTGGTGCCTAAGAAGAACGTATTAGATGAAGGGATCAGTTTTCTAGATGAGAAAACAGATGAGATCGTTGCAGCACTGGAAGCACCAAATATGAATGACGCTACAGGAAAAGCGTATAGTGAAAAGATTTCTTATGATATTGATCCAGATAATGAAGAGGAAGATTCTTATATTCTGACATTACATTTGGATGAAGAATATTTTAAAGACAAGGACCGTAAATATCCGGTTACGATCGATCCAACCGTATCATGGACCGGATCCACGGATTTCTGGGATGTCTATGTAATTAATGGATCTTATAAAAATACGAACTTTTATGACAATGGAGTTACAGTCATGATGGCTGGAAAATCAAAACAGGGTGTCTAGCAGGACATATCTGCGTTTTAAAGATTTTACAGCAAAGATCAAAGGAAAATATGTAGACAGGGCAACGCTTACGATGTATGAAACCGGAAGCAGCCAGAGTGGACAGACAATCGAGGCAAGAAGAGTTACAGAAAACTGGACCAGACCTGGATTGAAATGGAGTAACCGCCCGGGATATAGTACGAATTATGGAAATGTAAAAACAACAGGGACTGCAAAGAAAGCAAGAAGCATTAATCTGACGGAATATGCGAGACAGTGTGCATCCGGTAAGATCACATCGTATGGTGTGATGTTAAAAAATGCGGACGAGACAAAGAGTTATGGACAGTTTTACAGTTCCAGAGCATCATCAAACCGTCCAAAGATGTCAGTAACTTATTATGATGGACCGACAACGGCATCATCTGTCAGTGTTACACCGCAGTATGCAAACAACGATCATCAGAAGACATTACATGTAAACTGGGCAGGCATCTCATCCCATTCATTAAACCGTGTGGAATACAGGATTGCAAACTGGGGAAATGGAGAAGAAACAGGTGATTATGTTTCATATTCTTCATCTACAAAGATTGGAACGAGTGGAAACGGAAGTGCGGATATTGACTGCAGTACGATGCCGGAAGGCCATTATAAACTTGTTGTAAGAGGAGTAGACAACGGTTATATTGCAGGTTGGGGAGCAGCGACATGGTTTACGATAGACCGCACGGCTCCGGAAGCAGGGGATATATCCTTTGAGGAAGGAAATGATGAGAGCGAACCATCTGGTTCTCTGAATCCGAGACTGGAGGTCGGAATCGTAGATGAGAATGCATCCTATTTTAAATACCGTCTGGAAGGAACCTCAACTTACCATGAAAGTGCAAGGGCGGATGAAGATGGATACACCTATGCAAATGTTTCGATTCCAGCAGACAGCATGACAGGAAGAACAGAGTATCAAGTTTATGTGATCGTTGTTGATAAAGCAGGGAATGAAAGCGGGGAAACAAAAGTATCCTATTATTATACGGATGCCTCAAAAGCACAGGATTATGCACCAACCAATGTAAAGGTCAGAAAATCGTATGGAAAGAATGTCATCTACTGGGATAAGAGAGAACTGACAGACAGTATCTATTATGCAGTTTACAGGGGGGAATCCGCGGATTTCACACCGGATGATTCGACACTGGTACGTGGTGCGGTCAAAGATTCCTACTGCATGGATACCAGAGTGGGAGATGGCAAGAGTTACTATTATAAAGTACAGGCACAGAAACTGGCAATGGATGGAACGATCAATGGAAAAAGTACGGATGCATTATCAGAAAAAGTGGCACAGGATACACAGGAAGAATATGAAAAAAGACTAGGAAGTAAAGATTACAGAGACAGCATGGAGATCAGCACGCCCAATGGGACAGGATCCGTTGAAAAATCCCAGGGGAATCTGATGTATGAAAGTACAGATTTTTCAATTCCATCACTGCTTTTGAATCTTGAACTCACAAGAACCTATAACAGCCAGTCAGATAAAGAAGGAATGCTTGGAAAAGGATGGTATGACAGTTTTCATAAGGAATTATACCAGTTGGGAGATGATCTTGTATTTCAGGACAGTGACGGAACCTATCTGACATACAGTCCACAAAAAAGCAGAAGTGTTGATGTTTCTTATCAGAATAAGGAGACAAAGGACTATGCACTTTCATTTAATACAGAAGATGATGTAAAAAGATCATCAAATGGGGATCAGAGAGCAGCGGCATATGCAAGACTTCAGAATGCTGCTTCTGAAAATATCTTTGGAAGTGCCATTTCCAATAAAGGAAATTATCGTCCGGGGAAAAAAGACGATGATAGTGAAGACAGTGGAGCATCCGAAGGAGAAAAGGAAGTGATCACGGTGTCCAATGTCGGAAATATCCATATGAAGGATGGTATGACATATGCATTTGATGGGAATGGTGAGATCACAAAAGCAGAGGACAGTAATGGCAACTATCTGATCTATCAGTACGATGAAAAAGGAGATTATATAAGGTTGTTTCCAATCTGAACAAAGAACTGGTTTTTACATATTATGAAAACGGAGAACAGGAAGATCTGTTAAAGAAGATCGATCTTGCAGATGGAACAAAGGTTGTTATTCATATGCTGAAGGGAAACTTACGAATGTTTCTCACAAAAACAGCGGAGAAACAGCTTCTGTGGATCAGACATATGCTTATGGAAGTAATGGGAAGATGAGCAAGATCATCGATGCAAAGAAGAACGGGTACCAGATTGCTTATACAGGAGAAAAAGCAGAAAGATTTATCCGTCCGAATGGAGAATACCAGCAGCTTTCTTATGGAGATGGAACAACGACGGTATCTTCCCACAAGGCAGACGGAATCAAAACAGCACAGGATTCCATGAGTTTTGACAAGAATACAGGAAAGATCCTGAAAAAGAAGGATGCCAATGGAATTGAAAGCAGTTACAGTTATGATGATGGAGGAAAAGGCGGAGAACAAAATGGCTGGGTAAATGAATATCTTGTAAGAAAGATCAAAACGGAAGTGGATTATCAGGAGCTGGATGCTGCCGGACTGGTGAAATTTTTGAAAACAGACAAGGAAAAAGAAGAAACATTTACGATCGCCAGTATTGAGTACAATGAAAACGATGATGTCATCTCTGAGACCGAAGAAAACGGAGATATAACAAGCAGTGAGTATGAGGATGAGAAAAATCCATATCTTCCAACAAGCGAAACTACAACGAATGGAAATGACTTTATTTCACAGACTGTTTATGAATATGATCCCAAAGGGAATGTAATATCAGAAACAGATAAAGGTGAAAATAAAAAAGAAGAAACCAAAACAGTCACATCCTATGATGATCACGGACAGCCAACAACAGTCACGACAACAAAGGAAGGAGCTCCTGATTCTGTAGAACAAACGACATATCAGGATACTGTACAGGGAACGACACAGACAACAACAACGACACAGGGAGAAGAGAAAGAGACATCTGTGATAAAAACAGATGCCATGGGGCGTGAAACAGAAAATACCAGTAAAGACAGGAAAGGAAATATCTTAAGCAGTACGGAAACATCGTATGATTTCATGGGAAGAGCGATACAGACGAAAGTAACATCCGATGGAGTGACACAGACAGAATCTAAAACATACGATGATAATGGAACCGTAGCAACAGAAACCAGTGCATCCGGAGTAAAGACAGCTTATCAATATGATTCTGTCAATCGTGTAGTCAAAGCAACAGAATCAGCAGACGGAACAGATACTGTCACGGAAACTTCCTATGGATATGAAGATGCACAGATCCATACGTTGAATGGAATGAAAGACTATCAGAATCTGAGCGTTCAGACAACAAAGACCAATGGACGTGTCAGTGAAAAGTCATGGACAGATGCAGCGGGACAGACCGTCAGAAGTTTCAGCCATGGATTATATACGGATCATGTGTTCACCAGTGACGGAAAAGAGATCGCAACGATCAGTCTTGGAACAAAGACTTCCGGAGATGGAAAGATTGCCTTGCAGTTATATGACAAAGAAGGAAAACAGACAGCTGCGATCCAGAATCCAGAGATCACAAAAGGGACTTCTGATGCCGTAGTAAAGGTTGGAAACAGTTCCATCTTACAGAAAACAGAGTATGACACAAAGGGAAATGAGACAACAAAAACCGATGGTAATGGAGATCAGATATCCTATGCTTATGATGACCAGAATCGTGTAACCGAGATCACACAGGGAGGACAGAAGACAAAAGTTTCCTATCAGGTGAATTCAGACGGATCAACGACAACAAGTGTTACAGATGCGAATGGACATGTCAAGCAGGAAACAGCCAGTGCATCCGGATCAGTGACAACAACATCGGATCTTGGAGACGGCAGTGAATCCATTACAACAAAGTATACCTATGATGACCGTGGAAATAAGCTCTCAGAAGTCTATGCCAATGGGGCGAAAAAGACCTATGAATATAACAGCCGGAATCTGGTTACAAAAACACAGTCTTATGACAAAGAAGGAACAAAAACACTGACCAGCCGGTATCGTTATGATGATAAAGGCCAGCTGTCAGAGATGACAGATCACAGAGTGTCCGCTGGAACAGAGACGGCATACCGTTATACAGAATATAGTTATGATCAAAGAGGAAGGATCACAGCGTTTGCAGAGATCAGTCAGAATGCCCAGCCAACGGCAGATGATATCAAAGCACATCAGATCCGGTATACTTATAATGAGGATGGAAATCTCAGTAAGGTATCCTATCCGACAACAAAAGACGGAATCCAGTCATTATCTTATATTTATGATGAAAACGGATGGCTTCAGGAGATCAAAGGAGAACTGCATTCCAAGGGGCAGACAACAGAGAAAGTCCTCAGAAGTTATATCTATGATACGTATGGAAAAGTCAAAGGGATCAAGGATTATAGGAATCTGCTAAAAGACAGTGATCAGGCAGTTCAAAAAGTCTATACCTATGACAGTTTTGACCGTGTCAAAGAGATGATCTACACAGATCTTGAGACAGGAAAAGTGATGGAATCTTATCAGTACAGTTATGATAAGAACTCTAACATCACAGAGAAAACGCAGGTCAATAACTACCCAAAGGAAGATGCAGACAAAGTTAATGAGACAAAAGTCTATACTTATGATACACTTGGACGACTGACAAAGACGGTAACAACAGATCATAAGAAGGATGATAAGACAAAGACGGTCACATATACCTATGATAATGTTGGAAATCGGCTCAAAGAAGATGATGGAACAACGACAACATCGTATACTTATAACGGACTGGATCAGTTAAAGACATCCACGAAAGAAAAAGGAACTGCGGTAGAAGAAGTCCGTCAGTATGATTACGATGCGAATGGAAATCAGACAGATGTAAAGAACACAAAGACTGGTGAGAATCAGACTTATGTATATGATGCAGAAAACAGATTAAGTCAGGTGTCCGTGACAAAAGACGGAAAGACAGCAGTGATCCAGCAGAACATCTATAATGGAGAAGGACAGCGAATCCAGAAGGTCGATGGAGATGAGATGACCAACTATTATTATCAGGATGGTATTGCAGCTTATACGACAGATGCTGATGGAAATCAAAACTCACAGAACTTGATTGGAACAGAAGGAAATGTCCTTGCAACTGAGAGATTCAAAGGGGATGATACGCAATATTATCTGTATAATAAAGATATTCAGGGAAGTACAACTAGCCTAGTGAAAGAAGATGGAAGTGCAGATGCAACCTATCAGTATACGGATTTTGGAGAGACAATTATTCATGGAGATGATCAGGCGAAAAATGAAGTGTGCTATACTGGTGGAATCTATGATCAGAGTACGGGATTGTATTATCTGAATGCACGGTATTATGATCCAGAAGATGGAAGATTTATGACGGAGGATAGTTATCGTGGAGAGATAATGAAACCTGAGACTGGACATTTGTATGTGTATTGTGCGAATAATCCGGTGAATTATGTGGATCCTAGTGGGCATTTTGCAATAGCGGTACCGGTTTTGGTAAAGTTAGTACTTGTGGGAGGAACAGTAATTTATGTATCTTATTCTACATGGAAAGATCATAGTCCGAAGACTAAGAATATGATGGAAGAAGGATTTCTTATAGAAGTACAATTTTCAGATGGATTGTAGCAAAAGCTATTAGACATAGGCCATTTCAATTCCACAACCATCGCCGGGTACTGCTGTATATATTCCGGTTTCGGTAAAAACACGAAATCTGCAAATCCTCTTCCTGTCGGCATTTCAAGGACAGGTTTGAAATAATACTGCATAGCACTTAAATATGCGATCGAAATCACACTGCTCAATGAATTTTCATCGTGATACTGAATTACAGATGTATAGGCCATGTGAATTTCTTCTATCTTTTCAGCAACGCTTTCCGCATCTCCATCCAGTGTCGCATCCAGCAGTGCATCCGATTCTCTCTGAAACGAAATCCATTCATTCCATTTTTTTCTTTTTACCGCCTTCGTCAGTTCCAGCCGTATTTCTTCATTTGGCACAAACGCTGTTTCCTGCTGCTGATCATATCCCAGATACCCCAGATGGATGAGGTATGTGAGCACATCATCCTTATCGGAAAAGTTTATCATATCATTCTGAAACGTTGAAGTATCTACCTTCACAGATCCGCCTGCCAGCAGTTCAATCATTGCCGTTTTCAGACCATCAAAATTCATGTTAATCATCGGTACAATTGATTCATACGTGCCCGTTTCTGACCAGTAGCTCTGATATTTATTCCAGGTCATAACCTCTACAACTGCTTTTGGATTATAAACCTGATACTCTTCCAGCAGATATCCGTCATACCAGCGCTTTACTTTTTCAAAATCGCTGTTGTATGTCCGACAGAGCGCCTGCACTTCTTCTTCTGTAAAACCAGTGTATTTTGCAAAAACTTTCGCATCCAGCATTGTAAATTCTGAAAAATTGTTCAGCGCAGACTGTGTCCTTATTTTTTTTGATCGGCAGGATTCCAGTCAGATATGCAAGATGAATATATTTCGAAGGTTCCGTTCCCTTAAAAAGCCCTCGCAAAAAGTTGATATATTCATCCTGTATTTTCTGATTTGCCGCCTCATCTCGAATCAGTACATCCCACTCGTCCAGAATCAGAATAAACTTTTTTCCTGTTTTTGCACTGATCTGTGACAACGCATCCGGAAGCGACGATGTTCCCTCCGATAATTCTTTTTCATATGTTTCACGCAGCTCTTCAATCACATTTTTGTTAATAAAAGTGATTACCTGATCTGCACCTCCGGCCGGCTCAATACACCACTGAATGTCAATATGAATCACGTCGTACTGATTCAGATGCTTTCGAAAATCCGCTGTTTTTCCGACCTCAAGTTTTTCGAAAATTTCTTCCGTATCCAGACTTCTGCTGTAATACGCAGTGAGCATATCCGCCGTGATTGATTTTCCAAATCTTCTGGGTCGGCTGTTGCAGATAAACTTTGATGTTGTGTCTATCACACTGTTGGTGTATTCCAGTAATCCTGTTTTATCGATATATATTTTGGAGTTTAACACATCCTGAAACGCATTGACCTTCGAATTAAAGAATCGTCCCACAACATTCCTCCCTTTTTGATCTCACGATCTATCGTCATTTTATCACCCACCTACGAAAATAGCAAGACCGGCAAAAACCAGGAACACGATTCATTGCTATTTCCTCAGCACCTGAACACTTGCTGTTCAGGTGCGCAAGAACGTGATTCAAGCGTGAACATGCTGTGTTGCAAGCACCACTTTGCGGTGCATTTTGCCCTCATTCAGTTGCCGTAGCACGCTACGCTACCTTCATTCGGACAAAATCTCCCACAAACGGGACTCGCAGCCTGCGAAAAGCCTTTTTCAGACACGCTCTGGCGTTATGTATTACCGCCTATTGTCACATGTCACGGCTGACAACGGTAACGGTAAAGAGCGAAAAAGAAATAAAAAAGCTGGTACAGTGTTATGCACACAGATGGAAGATAGAACAGTTTCATTTTATATTAAAGAGTGGATGCAAAATAGAAAAGAACCAGGCAAGGGAATATGGGAGATTAAGCTTTCTGACGTTATTATATTCTGTCATTGCAATGCAGATATTAAATCTGACTTATCTTGGGAAAATATGTCCGGAAATTTCAAGTGGGATCGTATTTGCTGAAGAGGAATGGAAAGTATTATGTTGTTGCGCAAGAAAAAGCAAGGAAATTCCTGAAGCGTATTCACTTAAAGAAGCAATTTATGATCTGGGAGTTCTTGGAGGGACGAAAGGTGCTCCGAGCGATGGTATGCCCGGAGTACGTTCTATCTGGCAAGGACTGGATGTACTATATTCATTGCTTGCTTATCGAAATTATCTTGTATAAATATGGGTCAAGTTAAGGCTTTAGCTATGGGGATATAAGACGTGTCCATCGAATTTACGCAAGTAATTGAGATGGGCAAAATAGTGGTTGTATTAAAAAAAATTTGAAAAAACGCGAAAAATATCCCCCAGAGGGGCTTATTTTGGCGTTTTTTTTATGTTATTATGCTTACGTCAAAAATTTTTGATCCTGTAACGTCAGAAAGTTCCGCACTTTTTGACGCGCAGGATGCGGGAACAGCTGTAAATCGCCGCCATTCCTCCGCTTCGGGGCGTTTTCCTCTGCTTCCTGCAAATCAATTCCAAAATCCTTTTGCAGCAGACCTGCAAGAGGATTTTGACTTTAATTACAGATAGAAAAGAACAGACAGACTATGAAAATGTTAAAAGAAGTAGAAGCATATTGGACACGCCGGGCAGAGAGCTATTCGGATGTTGTCTGTCATGAACTGAATCACAGCAATGAAAAGAGCTGGATGGAAGTCATATTGAAAGAAATTCCAGAGGATAAAAAGATAAAAATAGCCGATATGGGAACTGGTCCTGGATTTTTCGCCATTAGCCTGGCAAAAAGAGGGTATGATGTGACCGCGGTAGATTATACGCAGGAAATGCTGAACCATGCTATGCAGAATGCGGGAACGTATGCTTCCAGGATCACATGGATGAGAGGAGATGTGCAGAATCTAGAAAACATACAGGACGGAAGTTTTGATGTAATTGTAACAAGAAATCTCACCTGGAATCTGGAAGAACCGCAGAAGGCATATCAGGAATGGTGCCGTGTTCTGAAAAAAGGAGGCATTCTTTTAAATTTGATGCAGGATGGTATAACTATCTTTTTGATGACAAACAGAAGAATGCATTCGAAGAGGATCACAGAAATGTAGAGGATGCAGAAGTTTTTGATTTCAATGCATATGATGAAGCGTATAAGATGGAAGAAATCGCCAGAAATCTGATTCTGAGCAGATGCGCGCGTCCGACAGAAGATCTGAGGATGATTCGTCGGGCTGGTTTTTGCGAAGCAACGGCAGACAGGGAGGTCTGGAAAAAAGTCTGGGATGATGTAGAAAAAATTAATTTTTGCATCGACCCCGCTTTTTATGCTCCGCGCGGTAAAGTAGAGGAATAGCATGATAAAAAAATGGTTAACAGTGATCGGAAAAACAATACTTCTGCTGATCGGAATTACGTTCCTTTCTTTTTTACTGGTTTATCATTCGCCGGGAGATCCGGCAATGGTGGCACTGAAAAAATCCGGTATGCGTGTTTCGGAAAAGGCACTGGAATTAAAACGGGAAGAGCTTGGCCTGAATGATCCCTTTGCCGTGCAGTATGGAAGATGGCTGAATGAATTCTTCCACGGAGATCTGGGAGAATCCTATAAAACAGGAAAAGCCGTGGCCGGCGAGTTAAAGAAAACGATTCCGGCGACTCTGCTTCTGACAGTGGCAGCGCTCGCGCTTACGATCCTGATTTCCTTTCCGATCGGAGTACTGTGTGCGAAGTATAAGGACAGAGGGTTTGACAATATGATTCGTTTCGTCACTTATTTTCTGTCCTCCCTTCCATCCTTTTTCCTGGCGCTGCTGATGATGTATGTACTGTCCATGAAACTGCAGCTTCTGCCGGTCATAGGATCGGTAAGTGGAAAAGGAATTATTATGCCGGCTCTTGTCCTGGCGCTGACACTGTCTGCCTGGTATATCCGCCAGATTCGCGGCATTGTGCTTCAGGAGCTGGAACAGGAGTATGTCGATGGTTTAAAGTCAAGAGGAGCTTCGGAGAACCGGATTCTCTTTTTCCACGTGCTGAAAAATTGTATGCTTCCGATTGTTACGTTGCTTGGCATGTCATTTGGAACTCTGCTTGGCGGTTCTGCCATTGTGGAAACTATTTTTTCCTGGCCGGGAGTCGGAAGACTTGCTGTGACATCCATCAGCGCGCGGGATTATCCGGTGATTCAGGCTTATGTTGTCTGGATGGCAATGATTTACCTGCTGATAAATGCTGCAGTAGAGTTTTTGTGTCAGATTCTGGTTCCAAGAGTCAGAAGGGAAAAGAGTGCACGATGAAAAAAATGGATGGAAAATTTAAAATCAGTCTGTTGTTTCTCGCAGTTATCTTAATCATCCCGGTAATCGGTCCGCATCTGATCCGCCACGATCCGTATGCGGTGAATGTAAGAAATGCATTCTTATCGCCGTGCAAAGAATATTTGTTTGGAACGGACAATCTGGGGCGGTGCGTGTTCTGCCGTATTCTGGCGGGAAGCAGGACATCGATTTATACAGCACTTCTGATTGTCGGAATCGTATTTCTGGTGGGAACACTGGTTGGAATTCTGGCCGGATTTGCAGGCGGGGTTCTGGATGAGATTCTGATGAAAATCACGCTGGTTTTCCAGGCTTTTCCTGCTTTTGTACTGTCGATTGCGATTGCGGGAATTTTAGGTGTCGGCCTGTGGAACGGCGTGCTTGCCTTAAGCGCCGTGTACTGGACAACGTATGCACGGCTTTCCCGGAGTCTTGTGGTTTCCATGAAACAGGAAAATTATATATATGCCGCAAGAATGAACGGTGTACCGCTTTATCGCATGATAACAGCCTATATTCTGCCCAATATGATGGGAAGCCTTATTGTAACAGCGGCTATGGATATTGGAAGTGTAATCCTCAGTATGGCAGGAATTTCGTTTCTGGGACTCGGTGCTGCGCGTCCTACCGCAGAGTGGGGAGCCGTTATGAGCGAGGCGAGAGATTATCTGCAGAAAGCACCATGGATTATCGTTTTTAATGGTCTGGCCCTGTTTCTGGTTGTGACAGTTTTTCAGCTGTTCGGAGACCGACTGAGCGAGTTTGTACATAAGAAAGAAGCAAGAACAGAAAATTAAATTCAGGATGAAACCACCTGCAACGCGAAAAGGCGGACAGATGATTCCATAAAAAAGATCGTCTGAAAGACGGGAAAAACCAAAAAAGAGGAGAAAAATCAAATGAAAAAAAAGATTGTAAGTGTCATGATGGCAGCCTGCCTGTTCGCATCTCTTGCAACGGGATGCGGCACGGCAAATGAGAGTGAAACATCTTCCAAATCAGGTTCGGAAGCAGCAAGTGTGACTTCAGCATCCGAGGAAGCAGCAGGCGCAGTTTCAAAGTCCGGGGAAACGACTACAGATGGAGAAAGAGCAGATCTCGTTCTTGGAGCTACTACCGGTTTCTTTGGTGCAGAAAGTCTGGACGTTGCGTATAACTGGGATGGCTGGATCATGTCCATCTATGGAATCAGCGAAAATCTGTACCGTCTGGATGAAAATATTGAGCCGCAGCCATGGATCGCAGAATCGGTAGAGACACCGGATGAAAATACCTGGGTTTTCACCATTCGTGATGGCGTAACGTTCTCAAACGGAAAAACGGTAGATGCAAAAGCAGTAAAAGCATGCTTTGAGCGTACCTATGAGAAAAATGAGAGAGCAGATTCGACCTTAAAAATCAAATCCATGGAAGCAGACGGCATGAAATTTACGATTGTAACGCCGGAACCAAATCCAACACTGTTAAATGATCTGTGTGATCCGCTTCTCGGTATTTATGATGCAACAGAAGAACCGGATGAGGAGCTTGGTGTTTCCTGCACAGGACCTTACGTTGCAACTTCGTTTACCGCTATGACGGATGTCAAAATGCGTGCCAACGAAAATTACTGGGGCGGCGCTCCGAAGGCAGACACCGTAGAGCTGAAAATTATCGACGATCAGGATGCGCTGGATATGGCACTTGCTAACGGAGAGATTGACCTGATCGCACAGGAAACAGCAAACGGAGCATCAAAGTTCACAGATACTTCGAAATATACAACCGATACCGTGACGACAACAAGAGCAAACTTTTTAAGCTTCAATCTGAAAACAGAAGGACTGGACGATCTGGCAGTACGTCAGGCAATCAATTACTGTATTGACCGTGAAGGCTATGCAGATGTTGTTTATCAGGGATTTGCAACTCCGTGCTATGGAATTTATCCGGACAACCTGGCATTTGGCGGTACAGACGGATTAAATCTGACCGTCGATTCCTACGATGCGGATAAAGCAAAAGAAATTCTTGCAGATGCAGGATACCAGGATACCGATGGAGATGGTATCCTCGACAAAGACGGCGTAAATCTTTCGTTCAAAGTGCTGACTTACAGCTACAATGACAACTGCATCCAGCTTGCTGATATGCTTCAGGCAGAACTGTCCCAGATTGGAATTGAACTTTCCATTGAGACACAGGATGTGCTGGATGATCCTCTTGCATCGGGTGATTTCGATCTTGCTATTTTAAACTATGCCATGGCGCCGATTGGAACTCCGTCGTACTTTATCAATATGTTGTTTACGACGGGAGCCAGCAACAATTATGGTGGATATTCCAACGAAAAAGTAGACGCGCTGGCAGCGGAAATTGGTACCACATCGGATAACGACAAAGTGGTTTCTCTTACCAGAGAACTGGAGCAGCAGGTACTGGATGATATGCCATTTGCATTTGTGGCAGATCAGCAGCTGATCTTTGTATACTCCAACAAAGTAAAAGGAGTACAGATCAATCCGACGGAATATTATCTGGTAACCAATACTCTGTCTGTGGAAGAATAAATAAAGAAACACAGGAAACAAAAGCCGGAACAACGGCGAAAGACGAAACGGATCGCAAAAGATGAAAAAAAACAGGATAGAAGAGAATAAGACAGACAAACATCTGGCAGAGAAAAATCAAATAGAGAAAAATCTGATTGTGGATCGTTTAACGGTAACATATGGAGAAAAGCTGGCAGTTGACGGTGTCAGCTTTTCTCTTTCTCCCGGGAAAATTTACGTTATTGTCGGCGAGAGTGGTTCTGGAAAATCGACTCTGCTTCGTACAATCGGAGGACTCCTGACAAAAGAGGGAAAAATTGTTTCCGGAGATATCTGGATGGGAGAACAGAATCTGATACAGCTTTCAGAGAAGGAATGGTGTGAAGTCCATGGAAACAAAATGGGTTATATTTTTCAGAACCCGGAACAGTCATTAAGCCCGCTTGCCAAAATCGGGAAACAGTTTGTGGAATGCCAAAATATGCATGCAAAAACGGCGGGGAAAAAGAGTAAAAAAGAGATTTTAGAGGATGCGGAAGAGCTTTTAAAAGAGCTTCGATTTGAAAACCCGCAGCGCGTTTTAAAATCATATCCATTTGAATTAAGCGGAGGAATGTGTCAGCGTGTTGCAATTGCGCTTGCGATTATGAATCAGCCGTCCCTTTTACTGGCAGATGAACCGACCAGTGCGCTGGATGTCGCCTCACAGGATATGACGATCGAGACGCTGCTCGCACTGCGGAAAAAGACAGATCTTTCGATTCTGCTGGTGACACATAATATGGAAGTTGCAAGAAGACTTGCCGATGAAATCGGCGTTATGTATCAGGGCCGGATCATAGAATCGGGTTTGCCGGAAGAAATATGGAACGACCCAAAAGAGGATTATACGAAAAAACTGATTGCGGCAATTCCGCAGCCGGTGAAACTTGTACTCGATGAGGGATAGAGAAAGGTACGGAAATGGTATGGAAGCACTGCTTCGGGTGGAACATTTAAAAAAACAGTTTCACAGAAATTCAGATGGAACTTATGTATTAAAAGACATCAGTTTTGAAATGATGCCGGGAGAGTGTCTGGGGCTGATTGGAAACAGCGGAAGCGGTAAAAGTACAATCGTAAAGATCCTGACAGGCATTACGACGGCAACGAAAGGATGCATTTACCTGGAAGGAAAACAGATTTCCGGAAAAAGGACGCAAAAAGAAATTGGAAAAAAAGTGCAGATGATTTTTCAGAATCCGAAATCTTCCCTGAATCCGAAGATGACGATTGGGCAGAATCTGGATGACGCATTGCTTTATTACAGAAAAATTCCGAAAACAGAAAGAAAAAGGCAGTGTGAAGAGATTTTGGAACGTGTGCACCTTCCGGTGAGCTATCTCGCCAAATATCCATCGCAGATCAGCGGAGGGGAATGCCAGAGAGTCTGTATTGCCAGAGCACTGCTGCGGCATCCGGCGCTGTTGATTTGCGATGAAGCAACAAGCGCG
>ENA-OQKW01000045-OQKW01000045.1-human-gut-metagenome-genome-assembly--contig:-NODE-45-length-30424-cov-4.630756_pt1 | contig 30424 bp, 26 predicted proteins | sample MGYA00242657_ERZ504815 | MGnify/ENA primary metagenome ERZ504815 (study PRJEB26092, sample SAMD00036404) | human gut metagenome | host: Homo sapiens | study: EMG produced TPA metagenomics assembly of... | reverse complement strand
CTCGTGTAATTTTACAGTTATTTTTTCATATTTCTATCATAACCAAAAAATCCTTTCTTCATACACCACATCACCACATTAAACTTATCTGACAATATGCTCCCCTCCAACCACTTTACTGCCACTTCCCCACTGCGAATCCCAGCGCCGGATAATATTTATTTTGTGTGCATTTGCAGGATGCTTAGAGATACTTAGTCTGCGGAAATCTGCGTTATGAGCAGACCGTCTCACGTGTTTGAGCGAAGTTTGCAACGTAGCGAGTTTGAGAGGACTGCTATAATATCTCTTAGCGTCCGAAACCGCACACAAAATAAATATTATCCGGCGCGTCCCCCTACTAACAATTGCATTTCCCCTCCCTTTTATTATAATAACAACTAAAGCAGGCAAATCAACTTGCAGACACACTATAACATTCTATAAACTCAGGAAAGGACACTATAATATATGAAGAAACCCAGCATGATCAGCATCCTTCTGTTTCTGACAGGACTCCTGTGCATCATAGCCCTGATCTTCTTTAACAGGACCACACTGCACCAGATCCTCACCACTGAAAAAGAAGTCGATACAATCTCCGAACAGATCACTGCAAAACACGACGAAGTCAAACAGGCAGTAGACAAGTACACTACCGCCATAGACACAGTCCAGTCAAATATCAATCGCATGAAACAAAAACAACAGACAGCCACACAGAAGAAAACCAAAGAAAAAGCTGAAATCCCGGAAGAAGCTTCATCAAAGCCTTCTGTATTCAGCCAGAACAGCACCAGTGCCTCTTCTGATTCCAGTGCCAGCGTTTTCTCCTCCGATGCCGAAACAGACGGACATATAATAGGAATCGATCCAGGGCATCAGAGTGAGTCCGTAGATATGAGTGCCCCGGAGCCCAACGGTCCCGGTTCTTCTGAAATGAAAGCAAAATGTACCAGCGGAACTCAGGGAACCTACAGCGGTGTTCCCGAATACCAGCTCAATCTGGAGGTCTCTCTTCAACTAAAGGATGAACTGGAACAGAGAGGCTATCAGGTAGTCATGACACGAACAGACAATGAAACAGCCATCAGCAACATGGAACGCGCACAATATGCTGCTTCACAGGGCGCAGAAATCTATGTCCGCATCCATGCAAACGGCGATGATTCCCATACTGCATCAGGGGCACTGACCATGTCACCCTCCCAGAATAACCCTTATATCCCACAACTGTTTGAACAGTCTGATCGATTATCCCGATGCATCATCGATTCCTACTGTGCTGCAACAGGTTTTCAGAACCTTGGAATCCAGTACACTGACACGATGACAGGAATTAACTGGAGCACTGTTCCTGTTACGATCCTCGAAATGGGATTTATGACAAGCCAGAATGACGATCTGAAAATGAATGATGCAGAATTCCAGAAAACAATGGTACAGGGAATCGCAAATGGCATTGACAGCTACTTTGCATCATGATGATGTAAGTGTCAAAAAGCATTTTGCCCTTGACTTGATATCTGCGGATTGCTACGCAGCTTCGCAGTTCCCGCAATCCTGATTACAATAATAATTACGAAAGGAAAACCGCAATGAATAAAAAGCCAAATGAAAAACCTATTTTTCTCTATATAGTGATCGGCATACTGACTGTTGCAGTGATTGCACTGGCAGCTGTTTCATTTTTATCACTGAACCATCTCGTCACACTACAGCAAAAAGTACAGACACTCTCCAAAACCGTAGAGGAGATTTCCACTGATGCAAATACCCTTATCAGTCAGGCAGATCAGTTAGATGAATTAAGAGAACAGGAAAGTTCTGTCAAGGCAGCCACCGGAGAAACATCTCCTGCGCAGTCAGAATCCGCTGAACCCTCTTCAGAATCCGAACAGCAGAACGGAACACTTTCCCCTTCCTCCAACAACACATTTACCGACAACACTGATTCCAGCATGGACAATCTCCTGAAACAGGTACAGTCCCTGCTGCCGGCTGATAACGGAACCTGGTCCGTCTATGTCTGCAACCTGCCGAAAGATTCTGAAGGCATGATCAACGATACTCCCATGCAGGCAGCAAGCCTGATCAAACTGTATATTATGGGAGCTGTATACGAAAACTACGATACACTCTCCCAGTCTCACAATGGAGACGAAATTGACAGTAATATTTCAGCCATGATCACTGTCAGTGATAATGATGCTGCTAACACTCTGGTAAACTGGCTTGGAAACGGCGATAACTCTGCAGGTATGGCAAAAGTAAATGGCTTCTGCCAGGAACATGGTTTCACCAGCACCCAGATGAACCGCCTGCTTCTCGCAGGTAAAGAAAACGGCGACAACTATACATCCGTCAAAGACTGTGGAACCTTTTTAAAGCAGATATACCAGACTGTCAACGGAACCCTTCCCGCTTCTACTCTTCCAAACGCAGATGCAATGTATTATCACTTAAAAATGCAGCAGCGTAAAAACAAGATCCCTGCACAACTTCCAGAAGGCGTCGGTACTGCCAATAAGACCGGCGAACTTGACACTGTAGAAAATGATGCAACGATCATCTATGATACAGCCAAAGGAATTGATCTTGTAGTATGCTTTATGTCACAGAATCTTACTGATACCGGTGCAGCCCAAAGCACCATTGCTGCAGATGCACGTGCTATCTACGGATATTATAATGAATAAACACACTCTTCTGAATCTACAGTCTATCCAGATAATTGTCATAAATCAGACAGATATTCGCAACCTCCGCAGGGGACTTACTTGATTCGGTTAAAAGAAGGAGGCACATCCCTTAACGGGTTGTGCCTCCTTCTGCAAATTCAACAGGAAGAATCGTCAATGTCTCAATCACTTCCCCTTTTATTTTCTTTAATAAAAGTTCCACAGCCTTTTCGTGCCATATCCGGCACCGGCTGTACAATTGTTTATACCATTATGCCTCTTCAGCTTCCCCCCTCTTCATAGGACTTCTCCCATATCTCCGAAAATACTGCCAGCGGACAGTCTGTGAGAAGGCACATGAGAAGGAAACATTCGTATGGATTTACTATGTATATCTCTCCCATTCCACATCGAAGCAGAATATCCTGAATCTCATCCAGAAAATGCTTGTATCTGTTAAAAGGATCATCATCCTCCATTTCCTGGGATACGATAAAGAATTCCAGTGTGATCAGGTCAAAGCGCTCCACCGGGAGTTTGTGGCTTAAAATATTTGTAATCCTCTGCCTGCTGAAACGCTTCTGGCTGAAATGCTTTGCCAGAATGGAGGCAGACATTTTCTTCAGATTGCCCATTTTGTTGATGGGGATTCCGCTGCAGATTACTTTTTCCACATCAGAAGGTGTAATTCTTTCTGCTGTCCACACCTTATCCCCACCTTTTTCCTCTTCATCATGCTGATACAGTCCGGCAATAATCTGCTTCGCATGATATAAAAGCTTTGTAAACTCCTGAAATGCCTGACTTTTCTCAGATATGGGATCTACTCTTTTTGATTTCAGTCGGGCAAGATAATCGATCAGTTTCTCCTCCGTATCAAGGCACAGGTTGCTTCCGTATAAAACCTGAGTATTTTCCACTTCCACAGGAGCGAGTATCTCATATTTTTTTTTCAATTCCTCTGCTTTATGATAACCCTGCTGCGTACTGTAACAATACCAGTAGATCACCTCGTCCGGATTGTAAAAATCAAAATCCTGTTCTTTCAGTACTCTTGTCAGGAAATCCGACACATCCTCTGTGGTCATTTTCAACCCAAACCCCAGAAGAAAAACAGTTTCTCTTTTTACAGATGCCTGATTCAGCCAGTTATTCACCAGTGCCGACAACTTGGTAGAGGTAGGATTCATGGATTTGGGCGTATAGGTTTCCTTAAAGGAATCTACTACGATCTCCTTATACACTTCCTGTGGAATCTCCGAGAAAGGTTCTTCCAGCTCTGCCCTTTCATAAATATATCTCTTCAGATGGTCGCCAAAGGACACCAGTTCCATCTCTTTATATAAATAGTGGAAAATAACATCCGCATCTTCGTCTTCAAAACTGTCCAGGCTTACCACCTGCCGAAATCTCTGTGCCGCCCTTCTGGTAAATTCATACTCCTGTACTTTATCAAACGCAACATTCTGTTCAAAATCCAGATCCTGCATACGGTTCTTCATGCTGCCCCACCTCTCATTTTTTATCTTTCAGATTTTTCATCCATTCTTTCATTCTGCGGACTGTATCCAGCTTCTGTACTTCACAGAGCACGATCGTCACATTATCTCTCCCACCTTTTTGGAGAGCATTTTTAAGAAGATCATTTACAATCTCCGGGATTTCCATATCCTGTGACAGAATCGCCTCTATCTCACTGTCCGAAAGCATATCTGTTACTCCATCTGAACACAGAAGATATCTGTATCCCTCCTTATGCTCGATTTCTGTCACAGAAGGTTCCAGTCTCTGCAGCTCTTCAGGAAGTCCAAGATACTGGGTTAACGGGGCTTTCCCAACTGCCGTACCACCAAAAACATGGTCTGTGGAAATCTGCTGAAGCTTACCACCATCCATAAAATAAATCCTGCTGTCCCCAAGATTGCAGGCAAACATAGACTCTGGTGTAAAGAGGAGCATCGCCATTGTGCTTCCCATGCTCCAAATATGATGCTCTGTTCCATATCTGCATACTGCCTGATTCATCTTCTCACATACATCGTCTATAAAATCTTCCGGCATATCCCTCAGCATTCTTTTATTCGCATTATAAAATTTTCCAAATTCTTCTGATGCAAGAAAGGCTGCAATCTCGCCGCAGCTTTCTCCTCCCATACCGTCAAATACCGCCATTGCCGGTACTCTGTTACCCGAAATAATCTTTGAGCAGATACCCTTTGTTCCTTCATTGTTCACCGGAAGGGATTCCCCAAAACACCAGAAATTATCTTCATTATTTGCCCGGATATTTCCTGTATGGCAGGTATATGCACATTCAATCTGATACATTGCCATTATCTGTCTTTGTTCCTTCTCCCTTCAATGCTTTCAATGAATTGTTCCAGTATTTCTCGCCACGTTTCACGAATTCCTCATTATCTTTTTCGTTATCGTGACACTTTCCATTGGAATCGATCCATCTTATCAGTTCGCCGTCGTTATAATAATAATATTCTGAAGTTTCATCATACCAGATATATGCAAAGAATAACTTCTCTCCCCAGTAGAAATATTCTTCATAAACTCCATCTCCGGATTCTGCCGGATAGACCAGAGCTTTCATGCATTCACTCTCAATATCCAGATTTCCATCTGCCTGCTGAGTGGTCTTTACCCTTCTCAGATATCGCAGAACAGTTCCTTCTGTTCCAACCCAGTCGTAACTGTTCAGATTATCTGTGATAGTTGTTGCCTGCTCCTTGATCGTATCCAGAGCTTTGGAGAAATCTTTGGATCCGGATTTTGTGGAGCTGTATTTCTCATCATCCAGAATTGCGATCGGATTATCCTCCTGTCCTTCCTGAGCATGATCTTTACTTACTCTGTAATAGACGGCGGCCATCATAAGTATCGCTGTACCTGCCACAATTGCAAGCAATGCCCTGCGCAGCAGCTGTTTCTTCCTGCGTCTTCGCTTTCTGGCTTCCACAGCACGCGCAGATCTTATCGCAACTGTTTCTGATGGCGTTTCCTGTGGCTGTATTTTCTGTTCTGCTACAACTGACATTGTTTCTTTATCTGTAAAGCTGCTCGCCGGAACATTGTTTACAGCACGTTTTCTTTTTGCAGCATTCTGAAAATCTGATGTTTTTTTATTTCCCCGGGTATTCTGTACTGACGTATTCTGCACTGTACTTTTTCGTACATTTTCGGCATCTGATGTAACATTCTGTGCTGCTCTGCCGTTCTGTGCAATTGCACTATATGATTCTGTTTTATCCGTTCCTGCTTTCTGAACACCGTTTTGTAACTGCCGGATTCTGCCAGATCTTCCATTTTTCAGATCATCCAGCGCACTATAAAGCTCCTCCGGTGTCTGATATCTCTGTGCAGGATCATAAGCACAGGCCTTCATGATAATACGGGCAAACTGTGTTCCTGCATCCACAGGTGCACTCATCTGCTCTCCTGCAACACGCTTATTTAATGCATTTTCCTTATCCCTGTAAGTGATAAACTGTTTTTCCAGACTCATAAATGGCAGTCTGTTATGATTCATCAGCCTGTACAGCACAATCCCAAGAGAATAAATATCTACCCTGCTGTCATATTTCTCACCTTTATACATCTCAGGCGCCATATAAGAGTAAGTACCTTTCTTGGAAAATCCGCTCATGGTTCGCTCAAGTTCACGTGCAATTCCGAAATCTCCAAGCTTAAAATCGCCAAATCTGGATACAAAAATATTCTCCGGCTTGATATCCCTGTGAATGATCTTAAGTTTCCGGCAATATTCCAGTGCCTTACTCAAATCCATTCCCAGCTTTATTACCTCTTTCTCAGTAAGCTGCTTTTCCGCACAGTAATCCATAAAACTTGTCAGATATTCCATCCTTATGGAAATCTCCCATCCAATGACATCCAGATATTCCATAACCTTAAAATCTTCTACAGAGACAATGTAAGAGTTTCCTCGAAAGTATTCCATGGTACTGATTTCCTGAATACATTCCTCAACCAGATTCTGAAAATACTGTCTTGTGGACTGCTCATCCCCTGTTTCAGAACGTACGCTGTTCAACTCGCTCTGGCTTCCGGGTATATTGATGATCTTGATAGCAGAATAGAAAGATTTTCCACGTTCTGTTCTCTGTGCCTTATACACCTTTCCAAAAGAGCCTTCGCCGATTTTCTCTATGATTTTCCATTCCGGCCATGCTGAAACCGGAAGTTCTTTATCCATATTGCACCTCCATTTCTGTTCAATTTCTATTTCCTTCCCTGTCCCGGTCAATGCTTTTTACAAGATGTTACCGGAAACAAAAATGTATATTTATCATAACTGTAAAAATACTTCACAGTTCATTACCTGCTCATAATGTACTGGTATTATAACACAAAAAGCAGTTTCTTTGTATTTTTCTCTTTTTTCGGCAATGGAATGTTCCGGAAAATAAAAGAGAACTACCTCGCCGGCAAAATCTGTCGGCACAGATAGTTCTCTTGTGAATTCATATCAAATCAGTCCGGATAAGTTATCTACTCCGTTGGATCATTCGTTGTCTTCTGCATCGTCTGAAGCCTGATCATCAGCTTCGTCTTCAGCAGCCTCTTCTTCATCAGATTCTTCAACATCGAATTCTTCGTCTTCCGGAAGTTCTTCATCCATTGTGACCATCTCATCATCTTTGATTTCTTCATCTTCCGTAAGTTCTTCGGCTATATCTTCAACCTTTACTTCCGGTTCAGGCATTGTGCTGTTGAGCCTTACATCTCTGTAGCGTTTCATACCGGTACCTGCAGGAATCAGTTTACCGATGATTACATTCTCTTTCAGACCGATCAGCGGGTCAACTTTACCCTTGATAGCGGCTTCAGTCAGAACTTTAGTTGTTTCCTGGAAGGAAGCGGCTGACAGGAAGGAGTTTGTAGCAAGAGATGCCTTGGTAATACCAAGCATAACCTGTTTTCCATCTGCAGGCTGTTTGCCTTCTTTTTCCATCTGCTCGTTAACGTCCTCGTATTCAAGGAAGTCAACCAGTGTTCCAGGAAGGAATTCTGTATCTCCGTTATCTTCGATACGGATTTTCTTCAACATCTGACGAACGATAACTTCGATATGCTTATCGCTGATCTCAACACCCTGGAGACGATATACACGCTGTACTTCACGGATCATATAATCCTGAACTGCACGTACACCCTTAATTCTCAGGATATCATGCGGATTTACGCTACCTTCTGTAAGTTCATCACCTGCTTCAAGGATCTGTCCGTCTGTGATCTTGATACGGGATCCGTATGGAATAAGGTAAGTCTTGGATTCACCTGTTTCCTGATCTGTAACGATAACTTCACGTTTCTTCTTAGTGTCATTGATAACAGCAACACCAGGAATCTCTGTGATGATGGCAAGACCTTTCGGCTTTCTTGCCTCAAAAAGCTCCTCGACACGAGGAAGACCCTGTGTGATATCTCCACCGGCAACACCACCACTGTGGAAAGTACGCATGGTAAGCTGTGTACCTGGCTCACCGATAGACTGAGCAGCGATGATACCGACAGATTCACCAACCTGTACCGGCTCGCCGGTTGCAAGGTTCGCACCGTAACATTTCGCACAGATACCAACTTTACATTTACATGTAAGGATTGTACGGATCTTAACTTTCTCGATAGATCCGCCTGTCTGGTTGTCCACGCCTTCTTTCATGATGCGGGCAGCACGTTTCGGTGTGATCATATGGTTGGCTTTTACGATAACTTCGCCATCTTTATTCTTAATTGTCTCACAGGAGAAACGACCTGTGATACGCTCCTGAAGTCCTTCGATCTCTTCTTTACCATCTACAAAAGATTCTACATACATACCTGAGATCTCATCTCTGTTTTCACAGCAGTCTGTCTCACGTACGATCAGATCCTGAGAAACGTCAACCATACGTCTTGTCAGGTAACCTGAATCGGCTGTACGAAGAGCGGTATCGGACATACCTTTTCGAGCTCCATGGGCAGACATGAAGTATTCCAGTACGTCAAGACCTTCACGGAAGTTAGACTTGATAGGCAGCTCGATGGTGTGACCGGTTGTATCGGCCATCAGTCCTCGCATACCTGCAAGCTGTTTGATCTGTTTATCGGAACCACGGGCACCGGAGTCGGCCATCATGAAGATGTTGTTGTATTTATCAAGTCCGGACAACAGAGCATGTGTCAGCTCATCATCAGTCTTCTTCCATGTATCAACAACTTCTTTGTAACGCTCTTCTTCAGTGATAAGACCACGTTTGTAGTTCTTTGTGATAAGGTCTACTGTATCCTGAGCCTGTTTGATCATCTCCGGTTTCTGCGGCGGAACGGTCATATCGGCAATGGCAACAGTCATGGCTGCACGTGTGGAATACTTGTAACCTGTAGCTTTGATCGCATCAAGAACCTCAGCAGTCTTTGTAGCACCGTGAGTATTGATAACTTTTTCAAGAATCTGTTTCAACTGTTTCTTGGCTACCAGGAAGTCAACCTCAAGAAGAAGTTCATTTCCCGGAACACTTCTGTCTACGAAACCAAGATCCTGTGGAAGGATTTCGTTAAACAGGAAACGTCCAAGTGTAGATTCTACTGTACCGGTCAGAACGGATCCGTCCGGCATTGTCTTGCTGCAGCGAACATGGATTCTGGACTGCAGTGTGATTACTTTATTCTCATAAGCAAGAATTGCTTCGTTTACGCTCTTAAAGAACTTGCCTTCACCCTTGTTTCCAGGTCTTTCCTGAGTCAGATAGTAGATACCAAGTACCATATCCTGTGAAGGAACGGCTACAGGACCACCATCAGAAGGTTTCAGCAGGTTGTTCGGTGATAACAGAAGGAAACGGCACTCTGCCTGTGCTTCCTGTGAAAGCGGAAGATGTACGGCCATCTGGTCACCATCGAAGTCAGCGTTGAATGCGGTACAAACCAGCGGATGCAGTTTGATCGCTTTACCTTCTACAAGGATCGGTTCGAATGCCTGGATACCAAGACGATGCAGTGTAGGTGCTCGGTTCAGCATAACCGGATGTTCTTTGATAACATCCTCCAGAACATCCCATACAGCAGGCTCCAGCTTCTCAACCATTTTCTTGGCGTTCTTAATGTTGTGCGAAGTTCCGTTGGCAACAAGCTCTTTCATAACGAAAGGTTTGAACAGCTCAATGGCCATCTCTTTCGGAAGACCACACTGATAAATCTTAAGTTCCGGTCCTACAACGATAACGGAACGTCCGGAATAGTCAACTCGTTTACCGAGAAGGTTCTGACGGAAACGTCCGGATTTACCTTTCAGCATATCAGAAAGGGATTTCAGGGCTCTGTTTCCAGGACCTGTTACAGGACGTCCGCGACGACCGTTGTCGATCAGGGCATCAACAGCTTCCTGAAGCATACGTTTCTCGTTACGAACGATAATATCCGGTGCACCTAATTCCAGAAGTCTCTTCAGACGGTTGTTACGGTTGATGATTCTTCTGTAAAGATCATTTAAGTCAGATGTAGCAAAACGTCCTCCATCCAGCTGAACCATAGGACGAAGATCCGGCGGGATTACAGGAATCACTGTCATGATCATCCACTCAGGACGGTTTCCAGACTCACGGAAGGATTCTACAACTTCCAGACGTTTGATGATTCTGGCACGTTTCTGGCCTGTAGCATCTTTTAATTCTTTTTTCAGTTCAACAGAATCTTTCTCAAGATCAATTGCCTCAAGAAGCTCTTTGATGGATTCTGCACCCATACCTACACGGAAATCATACCCATAAGCCTCACGTGCATCCTGATATTCTCTCTCTGTAAGTACCTGTTTGTACTGGAGTCCGGAATTAGCCGGATCCAGTACGATATAGTTAGCAAAGTAAAGAACTTTCTCCAGAGTTCTCGGAGAAATGTCAAGGATCAGTCCCATACGGGACGGAATTCCTTTGAAATACCAGATGTGGGATACCGGAGCAGCCAGCTCGATATGTCCCATACGCTCTCTACGTACAGAGGATTTGGTAACTTCTACACCACATCTGTCGCAGACAACACCTTTATAGCGAATCTTTTTGTACTTTCCACAGTGGCACTCCCAGTCCTTGCTCGGTCCAAAGATTCTTTCACAGAAAAGTCCGTCTTTCTCCGGCTTTAAGGTACGGTAGTTGATGGTCTCAGGTTTTAAAACCTCGCCTCTTGACCACTCTCTGATTTTCTCAGGGGACGCCAGTCCGATTTTGATGGCATCGAAAGTCATTGGCTGATATGTTTCATTGGCGTTAGTTGTTTCTGCCATGTATTCTTTCCCCTTTCTTACTCTTCGTCATTGTCTTCAAGAGCCTCATCCAGCTCAATGAAGTCATCCTCATCTTCATCCTCGTCAATGTCAACGAGTTCTTCTCCGTCAAACTCCTGCTTTGTATAGCCATGTTTGCCGTAGTCTTCTTCTCTGTCATGATGTCTTCTGGAATCTCCCTCGATGACAGAACGAAGGTCTGTGTCACCGTAATCTACAGATTCAAGAAGATGTACTTCTGTATTGTCATCCTTGAGTACCTTCACATCCAGACCAAGAGACTGAAGTTCTTTTAAGAGAACCTTGAAGGATTCCGGAATACCCGGCTCAGGAATATTGTCACCCTTGATGATTGCTTCGTATGTCTTAACACGTCCAACAACATCATCGGATTTTACTGTCAGGATTTCCTGCAGTGTGTAGGATGCACCGTATGCTTCCAGTGCCCAAACCTCCATCTCACCAAAACGCTGTCCACCGAACTGTGCTTTACCACCCAGTGGCTGCTGTGTTACCAGAGAGTAAGGACCTGTAGAACGTGCATGGATCTTATCATCAACCAGATGGTGCAGTTTCAGATAATGCATGTGACCAATTGTTACAGGACTGTCGAAATACTCTCCTGTACGGCCGTCACGCAGACGCACTTTACCGTCTCTGGAAATCGGAACACCCTTCCACAGTGCTCTGTGGGCTTTGTTCTCATCCAGATACTGCATTACATCCGGTGCTAAAATGTCTTTGTATTTCTCGCGGAACTCTTCAAAGTCTTCTGTGTTTACATAGTCGTTTGCAAGTTCCAGTGTATCCTGGATATCATGCTCGTTTGCACCCTGGAAAATAGGAGTTGCAACGTTGAATCCAAGTGCTTTCGCAGCAAGGCTTAAGTGAATCTCCAGGACCTGTCCGATATTCATTCGGGAAGGCACACCCAGAGGGTTCAGCACGATATCAAGAGGACGTCCGTTCGGAAGGAATGGCATATCTTCAACAGGAAGTACACGGGAAACAACACCCTTGTTACCATGACGTCCGGCCATCTTATCACCAACGGAAATCTTTCTCTTCTGTGCGATGTAGATACGTACGGACTGGTTAACACCAGGTGACATCTCATCGCCGTTCTCTCTTGTAAATACCTTGGCATCTACGATAATACCGTATTCACCGTGAGGTACTTTCAGAGAAGTATCACGTACTTCACGTGCTTTCTCACCAAAGATTGCACGAAGAAGTCTCTCTTCTGCCGTAAGCTCTGTCTCTCCCTTAGGAGTAACTTTACCAACAAGGATATCGCCGGCACGTACTTCAGCACCGATGCGGATAATACCACGCTCATCCAGATCTTTCAGTGCATCGTCGCCCACGCCAGGAACATCACGTGTGATCTCTTCCGGTCCCAGTTTGGTATCACGGGCTTCGCATTCATATTCTTCAATATGAACAGATGTATAAACATCGTCCATAACAAGTCTTTCACTGAGGAGTACCGCATCCTCGTAGTTATAACCTTCCCATGTCATGAATCCGATCAGCGGGTTCTTACCAAGAGCAAGTTCTCCGTTTGCTGTGGAAGGACCATCTGCGATAACCTGTCCTGCCTCTACGTGCTCACCCTGGAATACGATTGGTTTCTGGTTATAACAGTTACTCTGGTTACTTCTCAGATATTTAGTCAGATGGTAATCATCTTTTGTACCATCATCATTCTTAATGCTGATATCTGTAGATGTGGAACGAAGTACAGTACCAGATTTCTTTGCAACTACGCAGACACCGGAGTCAACTGCTGTCTTCACTTCCATACCAGTACCAACTACCGGAGCCTCTGTTGTCAGAAGCGGCACAGCCTGACGCTGCATGTTTGATCCCATCAGCGCACGGTTGGCATCGTCGTTCTGCAGGAACGGGATCAGGGCAGTAGCGACGGAGAATACCATACGAGGAGATACATCCATGTAATCAAACATATGACGCTCATACTCCTGAGTCTCTTCACGGAAACGACCGGATACATTCTTATGAATGAAATATCCTTCTTCGTCCAGAGGCTCATTCGCCTGTGCTACATGGTAATTATCCTCTTCATCAGCAGTCATATATACAACCTCATCTGTTACACGAGGATTCTTAGGATCTGATTTGTCGATCTTGCGGTATGGTGCCTCAATAAATCCGTACTGATTGATTCTTGCATAAGATGCAAGAGAGTTGATCAGACCGATGTTAGGACCTTCAGGTGTCTCGACAGGGCACATTCTTCCGTAATGGGAGTAATGGACATCTCGAACCTCGAATCCGGCTCTGTCTCGTGACAGACCACCAGGTCCCAGGGCGGAAAGACGTCTCTTGTGTGTCAGCTCACCAAGAGGGTTGTTCTGATCCATAAACTGTGACAGCTGGGAAGAACCGAAGAACTCTTTCACTGCTGCAGTTACAGGTTTAATATTAATCAGGGACTGTGGAGAAATATTCTCTGTATCCTGAGTTGTCATTCGCTCACGAACCACACGTTCCAGTCTGGAAAGACCGATTCTGTACTGGTTCTGAAGCAGCTCACCTACCGCACGTATACGACGGTTGCCAAGGTGATCGATATCATCGGCATTGCCAAGGCCATATTCCAGATGCATATTGTAGTTAATAGAAGCAAAGATGTCTTCTTTTGTGATATGCTTCGGAATCAGATCATGGATATCTCTGTGGATTGCTGCAATCCTGTCTTCTAATGTATCATTTTCTTCCAGAATGTTTTCGAGAACAGGGTAGTATACTGCTTCTGTAACACCGATGCTCTTTGGATCTTCGATTTCCGGAAGATAGTGGCGGATATCAACCATTAAGTTAGAAAGAACCTTGATTCTGCGGTCTTCCTCGCCAAGGATCCATACATATGGAACAGCGCTGTTCTGGATGGTATTTGCCATTTCTTTTGTCACAACAGTTCCTTCTTCTGCCAGGATTTCGCCTGTAGAAGCATCAACAACATCCTCAGCCAGTCTGTGACCAACGATTCTTCTGTTGAGGTGGAGCTTCTTGTTAAATTTATAACGTCCAACTTTCGCAAGATCATATCTTCTCGGATCAAAGAACATTGCATTGATAAGGCTCTCCGCACTCTCAACTGCAAGCGGCTCACCCGGACGGATTTTCTTGTATAATTCAAGAAGACCTTCCTGATAGTTGGTGGATGTATCCTTTGTAAAACTTGCAAGGATCTTTGGCTCTTCACCGAAGAGATCAATAATCTCTGCATTGCTTCCTACACCAAGTGCTCGGATCAGAACAGTGATCGGAACCTTTCTTGTTCTGTCAACACGTACATAGAAAACATCATTAGAGTCTGTCTCATATTCCAGCCATGCACCTCTGTTCGGGATAACAGTACTGGAGAACAGTCTCTTACCAAGTTTATCATGCGCTATTGCGTAATAGATTCCAGGGGAACGTACTAACTGGCTGACAATTACTCGCTCTGCACCATTGATGACAAAGGTACCTGTAACAGTCATGATCGGTAAATCTCCCATGAAAATCTCGTGTTCGTTGATTTCCTCTGTTTCTTTGTTAATCAGTCTCACTCGAACCTTCAAAGGTGCGGCGTAAGTTGCGTCACGTTCTTTACACTGTTCGATAGTATATTTCGCATCCTTCTCGTCAAATGTAAAGTCGATGAATTCCAGGCTGAGCTTTCCGCTGTAGTCCGCGATCGGAGAAATATCATCAAAGACTTCCCTAAGTCCTTCATCAAGAAACCATTTATAAGAATCCCTCTGGACTTCGATCAGGTTTGGCATTTCCAGGACTTCTTCTTGTCTCTGGTAGCTCATACGCATGCTTTTTCCAGTTTTTACAGAACGAATTCTGTTTTTTTCCATTGACGTTTCACCCCTGTTTTTTCTTTAAATTTATTATAACTTGACCCTTTTTGTCAAAAGACATAAAGGCACATCTTGCCATAATATAGCATTCTTCACTATAGCACAGCAAGTTGCGCCTGTCAATCACTTTTTTTGATATTTTTTTAATTTTTTCTAAATAATTGCAGCAGTCGCTATTTCGTTACTGTGAACGGCGTGAACAGTAACGCTATTTCTTCGAGATTTTACTGTTTCTTACGTGGATACGATTTGAATATCCATTTTCTTCAAAACGATTGCCTTTATAACTGCTGATATGAGAACGGATAAATTCCGCCGCATATCCTCTGTTGCTGCGGAAGGAATTTCCGTCTGCCGAAATCCCCTTTGATCCGGCAATGCGCAGACCTGATTTTTTATTGGAACCACAGACATTTCCCTGCACAGAAGAATGATTGCTTCTTATATTGAGTTCAATTCCATTGATCGCATTTTCAGAAACAAAATTATCCGCTACCATTGCTGACTCACATCTCTGCAGAAGAATTCCTCTTGCCTTATTTTTAAAACTGTAATTACCATCAACCACACTCTTATCAATGCATTTTACAAGTATGCCATTTGCCGCACTGGTACTGACTCTGTTGTGTTCAATACGGCTTCCTGCTGCAAGCCCTGAAGCCAGAATCCCATCTTTCATAAATCCGGAGACTGTATTTCCGTAAATCCGGCAGATTTTCTGTGAAGCCTCTGTTCCGACTGCATAAATCCCATATCCGTTTCCGCCGGAAAGATTGTTATAGGAAACTCTGATATTGCTTCCCTTGGCAACACTGATCCCCACATTGTTGTAGGTATGACTATCAGAAAGTCTGACTGTGTTCCCCCTGCATGAACAGTCTTCTGCAAGGGAAAATTTAATTCCGTCGCAATTTCCGCTGATCGTATTATTTCTGGCTGTAACTCCGCGAATAATATATCTTCCCACCGGAATTCCATTGGTCGTCGGATTTGCTGTATTCTCAGGATCATCATCTTCAGAAGGAATAGTTTCTCCTGCTGAGCCCAGAGATACCTCGCCTGTGATCCAGATTCCATATCCATTCCATTGTTTGCCATCTATTACGGTTGGTTCCAGAACTGTGATCTGATTATCAGCGATCAGAATATTCTCTGCGTACTGATTTCCCTCCGGAGATACTTCCTGACCGCTGACAGTATGTGCATTTCTGGTATAAACAGAACGCACATAAACACCACCGCCCACATTTGTCATGGTATTTCCCGTCACAACCGTATCCTGATAATTCAGGCACCATATTGCTCTCTTTTTCAGATTATTAAACCGGTTGTTACTGATCGTGATATTTTTATACGGTTTATCAAACATCATGCTGTGGCTTCCAATGCCGGCAAATACATCTTCAAAGGTATTATCCTTTATCACAATGTTCTCACAGACACTTCCGTCATATGGAAGATATCCTGGGAAAATTCTCGGCATACAGGCATCAAGCTGGATACATTCCTGTCCGCCGCCTGTAAACTCTTTCCAGTAGCCCCTGAACGTACATCCTGTAATTTCCGCATTCTTCACTCCTGCAAGTTCCAGAAAATGCGATTTAAGGTTATTGAGAAATGTAACATTCTTCACTGTAACATTCGTAGCATGACCGATCCTAAAACCTACAAACCCTCCAGGTCCTCCCTTGTCTTCCACACATTCATAATTTGAATCCCAGATTCCGCCATCGATAGTTATATTACGGTATCCCTCGTATCCGCCTGCAGATTTCTGTGTATCGCCAAGACGGAGCAGGATTTCTTTTCGCGGTGAAGTCTTTGTTATCGTGGCACCCTCTGCATATAGATAGATATTGCTGTACATATGCAAAGTTCCCGTAAGTGTATAATTTCCGGGCGGCACGATAACTTTGCACTGCTTTTCATCCGTTGCCTTGTCCCTGGCCTGTGCCAGCAGTGTATTTAACTTTACAGTAATATCCTCTCCATCCTGCACATTCAGCACAAGTTCCTGCATATTTTCGCAGGACTGATCCGCATCCTCCGCAGAAAAAGTTTCAACGTCTCCATCACTGAAACCGTCGTCATCCCCAAATTCATTCTCTTCAGTTTTCTCTGCCGACTGCGTATCCGGTATTGACACATCTCCAAAAGTCTCTGAATCTTCTGATGAATCTTCAAACATCTGTCCTTCTTCCAGTTCAGCCGCCTGTACTTTTACACCTGCATATGGAGTCAGGCAAAGCTGAGCTGCAATGATGATACCAAATATGACTGCCGTTTTTCTTTTCATCATAGTCTGTAATCCTCCGGCTCTGTAAAAAAAGCAGGAATACCAGTGGCATTCCTGCTTGCAAATCTTCTATATATAATAGGAAGATAATTATTTAAGGTTAACCTTAGCGCCTTCAGCTTCAAGTTTTGTTTTGATATCTTCAGCTTCTGCTTTGGATGCGCCTTCTTTAACAACCTTAGGAGCTCCGTCAACCATTTCTTTAGCTTCTTTAAGACCTAAGCCAGTTACTTCACGAACAACTTTGATAACTTTAACTTTGTTTGGTCCAACTTCTGCAAGTTCTACATCGAACTCATCTTTCTCTTCTGCTGCTTCTGCTGCTCCAGCTGCTGCTACTACAACACCTGCTGCTGCGGATACACCAAACTCTTCTTCACAAGCTTTTACTAAGTCGTTTAATTCTAATACAGATAATTCTTTGATTGCTGCAATAAATTCTTCTGTTGTTAATTTTGCCATTTTAAATTCCCTCCATATAATATTATTTAATTCGGTAACTCTTCAGCATCCTCGTGGATGGTGATTTTCGAATAGTTACTAGATTCGTTTTATGCCTCTGGCATCAAAAATTATTCAGCTGCTGCTTCAGAGCCGTTTTTCTCAGCGATCTGATTAAGCACACGAGCGAAGTTTGTAATCGGAGACTGGATGCTTCCAAGCAGTTTGCCAAGAAGTTCTTCTCTGGACGGGATTCCAGCCAGTGCCTGAATACCTGCCTGATCGTTGTAGTTTCCTTCAACGATACCTGCAACTAATTCTAAAGCCGGTGCTTTCTTTGCGAATTTATCAAGGATTCTTGCAGGAGCAGTTGCGTCTGTAGCAGAGATTGCTATAGCGTTTGTTCCATGTAAGTGCTGGATAAGTTCTTCGCACTGAGTACCTTCGAATGCACGATGCATCATTGTGTTTTTGTATACTTTGTATACAACACCAGCTTCTCTTAATTCCTTACGTAAAGCAGTATCCTGTTCAACTGTAAGACCGCTGTAGTTAACAAGTACTACAGATTCTGCATCTTTCACGTTGTTGATAATTTCGTCTACGATTGGTTGTTTAAGTTCTACTTTTGCCATGAAATGGTACACCTCCTTATAGATTTTGTATACCGCTGCAAATGAGTAAATAAAAAGCCTTACTGTCTGGCAGTAGGGCTTGCGTAATCTTACATAAAAATATAAAGAATACTTAGTCCTCGGTAGGCGTTTACAACTTATGCCTTGCGGCACCTACTGTCTTCGGCAGCGTTCTGGTATAAGATAGCATATGAGATTTGAGTTGTCAAGAGGTTTTTTCGGTTTTTTGTTGATTTTTTCATTAAGGGACGCGTAAGCAGGATTCTCTTTTGGGGTTCAGTTTCGGGAGCAGGAACTCTAAGGCCTGCAAAATCTGCTAAGTGCATGAAAAAAGAAGGCAAAACTCGCCTGCGGCTCAGACAGTTGCCTTCTTTTTTCATAACGCAGATTCCGCAGGCCTAAGAGTTACTACACTCCCTGCAAGATTCACCCCAAAAGAGAATCCTGCTTACGCTGGTAGTTGGAAAATTGTCGTTACTGTTCACACACCACTGTCCTGCGAGGTGTTTTGGCATGAATATGCCAAAATCCCGAGACATACAAGCCAAAATTCCATTGCCGCAGGCAATCTGGAATGGATTTGGGCTACGTTACTGTGAACGGAGTGAACAGTAACAAATTGTCAGTATATCATAAAACAAATTTCTGCTATATTGATGCAGGGTGAGTTCTTCATATGCGCAGTATAGTATAGTACAGTATAGGTATAAGATGTAACGAATCACGTTATTCTTATATTGTGCCAAAGATACGGTCTCCGGCATCTCCAAGGCCTGGGCAGATGTAGGCGTGATCATTTAATTCACGATCAAGATGTCCACAGTAAATCTGAACATCCGGATGTGCTTCGTGGAGACGTTTGAGTCCTTCAGGGGCTGCGATGATGCACATGAATTTAATGTTTTTTCCGCCCTGTTTTTTGACAAAGTCAACGGCTGCTTCTGCGGAGCCACCGGTTGCGAGCATTGGATCTACGATCACTGAAATTCGTTCATCAATTGCTTCCGGGAGTTTGCAGTAGTATTCGTGTGGTTCATGGGTTACAGGATCACGATAGAGTCCTACATGGCCTACTTTTGCAGATGGCACAAGTGTGAGAATACTGTTTACCATTCCAAGGCCTGCGCGGAGCACAGGGATAACCGCCAGCTTCTTTCCTGAGATCATTGGTGTCATGCAGGTTTCAATAGGGGTTTCTACTTCTACATTTTCTACAGGAAGATCCCGGAGAGCTTCGTATCCCATGAGGATTCCAATCTCTTCTACTAATTTACGAAATTCATTTGTTCCTGTGTTTTTGTTTCTCAGCATGGATATTTTATGCTGGATCAGCGGATGATTCATAATATAAACGTTTTCCATTATCTTAATTCCTCGCTTAGTTGAATATTTGTTACTTTTTATAAATTCTACATCTGCTTACGTACAATGCGGTATTCGTCACCCATCTTGAAGTATGGACACTGATTGAAGTTTCCGGTGATGAACTTCACCATTTCATCTTCGTCAAGATTTATTTCACAGGTGTAGCATTCATAGTCATCATCATAACTGTAGTTTACACAATATTCGCAGTTTACTGCATCGGACATTATTTACTCCTCTCTTTGTTTCCGGCATATTTCATTTCTATCCGGTATCTCCTTTTGGATTTTTTCTGTTGCCTTTGTACCTGTGCAAAGTTTGCTGTTTCTGATATACTATGGTGTTGGGATCAAAAGATATTTCTTCCCTGAACTATTGCTTATAGCAATTCCATAAAATAACTATGAGGTTACATTTATGATATTATATCATATATCTGCAAAAAAATTAATAACACGCTGTACTTTTTCAATGCTCGCAGCATCTCTTATATTATGTCCGGCTGTTTTTTCCGGATGTTCGGCAAAAACGGAAATGTCAAAAATACGGATGCCGGTTCCCAGGATCCCATCTCTGCCACTGCGATCAAACTGAATACTGCAGTTACGGTCACTATCTATGATTCTCAGGACAGAGAGCTGCTTACAGAATGCATGAATCTTTGTGACAAGTATGAGAAAATATTCAGCCGCACCGCAGATGACAGTGAATTATATCAGTTAAACCATCGGGAACTTACACCTGTGAAGGGAACAGAGGATACTTATCAGGTGTCGGCTTCTCTGGCGGAGCTGGTTTCTAAGGGACTTGATTATTCTGTATTATCTGAGGGTGCATTTGATATTGCTATTGAACCGCTGACTTCTCTGTGGAATTTTACTGCTGAAAATCCAAAAGTGCCCAAGGACAGTCTGATCCAGGCAGCACTGCCCAAATGCAATTATCACAATATCTCTGTTGATACAGATAAAAATGAGATTACATTAAAGACAGACGATACTGCAATCGAACTAGGTGCCATTGCCAAGGGTTATATCGCAGACCGCCTGAAGGATTATCTGGTTTCTCAGAATGTAAAAAGTGCGATCATCAATCTTGGCGGAAATGTTCTCTGTATTGGCGAAAAAACAGACAATTCTGCTTTTAAGATCGGGATCCAGAAACCATTTGCAGACCGAAGCGAAACTATTGCTGTTATGGACATCAGGGATAAGTCAGTGGTTTCCTCAGGAATTTATGAGAGATGCTTTGAACAGGATGGCACTTTGTATCATCACCTGCTCAATCCTAAAACCGGCTATCCTTATGATAACGGGCTGATTGCAGTTACCATTATTTCCGATCAGTCTGTGGACGGGGATGCGCTGAGCACGACCTGCTTTGCTCTTGGTCTGGAGGATGGCATGAAACTGGCCGAGTCTCTGGACGATGTACAGGCATTTTTCGTAACTTCTGATTATGAGATTCACTATACCAGAGATTTCCAGAAAAAAATCAAAGTTACGGAAACAGAATAAATCTGTCTCTGATGACTTAAATTGAAAAAACAGAAATATAAATCAACGATTATTAACTGGCGTTTTGACTTAATCAATAGATTTTGATTTTCAAGTCATACAATCCACACTAATTTCTTGACCTAATTTGCAATTTGTAAATTTCCAGTCAAATATTTTTGCTTGTTCGCTTGACTTAATTTGTTATTCTATAAAATCTCAGTCAACATACTGCTAATTATTTCATGACTTGTATGAAACTTTTTTTGATTTAAGTCAGTATTGCACAGATGACAAAAATCCCCTGCTTATTGCTTTTCGCAACCTCCGCAGGGGACTTATCCGATTCAGTTAAACTTATCACTCAGCCTGACAGTTCTTCTGACGATTATTCATTTTTAGTCTGCTATATACTGATTGCATTCAAACACTTGCAATCCATATAAGATTTCACTGATTCAGTCAGAATCTCACTCCACATCAAATTTCTCCAGACTTTCCAGTCTTGCTCTGTATTTGGAGTCATAGGCATCTGTAAACGAAGCCTCTTTCTTCATTTTTTCGAGAGCCGCTGCTGCTTTTTTAACTGTCTGGATAGTACCGGCACCTGCTACACAGCCGCCCGGACATGCCATTCCTTCCAGCAGATATCCATTATATTTACCAATCTTGGCCATCTGGAGCATCTTCTTACAGTTCTGCAGACCTTCTGCATTCATTACCTTTACTTCCCGATCAGGATCAATACGCTTCACCGCATGGACAACCGCTTCTGCCACACCACCGCTGACTGCGAAACCTCTTCCGTCAGCACTGGCATGAAACAGTGGTTCTCCTTCCGGAATATCTTTCCAGTCCACGCCTTTGGCATCAAACATTCCTGCCACTTCCTCAAAGGTCAGCACAAAATCCACATAGCTGCGGATACTCTTACGGCTGGCTTCCAGCTTCTTGGCTGCACAGGGACCTACGAAAACGATCTTACAATCTGGTTCCTTCTGCTTGATCAGCCTTGCAGTGAGAACCATAGGTGTCAGTGCCATGGAGATACATTTCGCCTGTTCCGGGAATAATTTCTTAGCCATCATAGACCAGGACGGACAACAGGATGTAGCCATGAAAGGAAGTTTCTCAGGAACTTCCTCCAAAAAGTCCTTTGCCTCCTCCACTGTGCACAGATCTGCACCGACGGCAACCTCTCTTACATCTGTAAAGCCAAGTGCCTGAAATGCACCCCGTATCTTATTATTCTCCATACCCGGGAACTGACCTGCAATGGCAGGCGCCACGATTGCATACACCGGTGTTTCACTTTTTAATGCCATAACAGTCTGGAAAATCTGTCCTTTGTCTACAATAGCGCTGAACGGACAACTCACCAGACACTGGCCGCAGGATACACATTTGTCCTGGTCAATCTCTGCTCTTCCGTATTCGTCAGAACCAATGGCATTCATGCCGCAGGCCTTTGAACAGGGACGTTCCTGTTTGATGATTGCATTATACGGACAGGCTTCCAGACACTTTCCGCATTTGATGCAGGCATCTTCATCAATATGTGATCTGCCGCCTTCCATATGTACTGCTTTCTTTGGACAGACCTCCACACAGGGATGCTCCAGACAGCCCTGACAGCCCTCTGTAATCATTACCCTTTTCTCAGGGCAGGAATTACAGGCAAACTTGATCACATTGATAAGCGGCGGTTCATAATACTTTTCCTCAATAACGCTGGCCTCCACACCTTTGGAGATTGGCGCATGCTCTGTAACCTTTCTCAGTGACATCCCCATTGCAACGCGAAGTCTCTCACCAACTACCGCTCTTTCCAGAAAAATACTGTCACGATAAGTCGCAATTTCACCGGGTACAATCTTGTAGGGAAGCTCTTCCAGCATCTCCGGAGACTGGCCTTCATATGCCATCCTCGCAATTTCCGTAAAAATTTTGTGTCTGATTTCTGTTTTGGATGAATACAGTCCTCTCATTTTTTCCTCCTGATTTTCGATTCGGATAACTGTACGGCAATCCAATGCAGGGACACCGAACAATTTCCATTTATAATTTCATCACTGCTGCAATCAGCACACTCATTTTTCCTCCTGCTGAACTTTCAGCCACTTCACAGAGAAACGAAATTCCGCTCATTTCCGTTTCCTTATCTGCATATCATATCACCAAATGCTTCCAGGCTCAACACAACATCAGAATTTTCGCTGAATTGTCGCCCCCGAAGTTGCTGTTCATATGTTGTTATCCCCAGATTCCACTCATCTGTTCCTCCAGATGGTCCAAGATATAATTATAAATATCTACGGACACACTGTCCGGATAGTGGGTTCCGTCTACGGTGGAAAATCCCTCAGATACCAGATGGGAATATACGTCTATGTAGGTAACTCCACTCAGGCTTGCCTGCATTGCCGCGTTAAAACTTTCAATCTCCGCATTACTGCAATAGGGATCATTCTGCACCGGACCTACAGACACGAAATAAGTCTGCGCTCCTCTGTTCCCCCATTCAGCAGCTTTGGAATTAATATAACTGATGTAGTCATTGACATGATAAAGATCATTAACACCCATCAGGATAATAACCGCTGTATTGTCCTCAATCTGATCTTCTACCTGCGGCACTCCTGTAGATACCATCCAGTCATATCCCATAGAAGAAAGACAGGACCAAATGCTGTCATCGTTTACCGCATCCCTCAATCCCTCTGTTCTGGAATCTCCGATAAATACCAGTTTATCTGCGGAGATAGTGTCCGGATGGTCTGGCTTGCTTAAAGTTCCCTGGTCTGCCGGATTCTGTTTATCTGTCTCAGTTTCCTGCTCCGGTGTTGGAGTAGATGCAGGTATTGGTGTTGCTTCAGGTTTTTGTGTCAGTGCCGATTTGGATTTCGGTGCCGGCGGACCTGCCACTTCTGCCCCATGGACATCTGAAAACATACAGACAGCTGCAATACATGCGGTTAATACGATTTGTCCGGTTCTATATTTTTTCGTAAATATCATTCCCTTCTGCAGTAATACTTACGTTACTTTTCACATATCTCAACTCCCTGGAGTGTGTTGCTGTGAACAGTAACATACTTACATCCCAGGCAGCATATCCGGCCATGAGAGGATTTCTCCGGAAATAATTTCCTCGTAATCTCCCTCAATATCCTGGCTTCTGCCTGCTTCGAACACGTTTGTCTCCGCTCCCCAGACACGATCTTCATATTCCCATATATGGAATCTCAGACCGCGAAACATAAAGTCGATGCTTCCGCATCCGTTTTCCTCTGTATATTCATAATGAATTTTCTTTGTTTTTAACGCTTCCTGTACTTTTTCCAAACGCATAAAATACCTCCTGATTATCTGTACAGTACCCTCTGTAATATAATACAGATAACTTTCACTGTAAAAAAATGTTCTCGTGTACACCCATCAAAAGTCAAACAGATATTCGCAATCCGCTTCGCTACACAGCTCTACATATGCTCTTAATCCTGACGCCATTATACAAAACGAATTATATCATACTCTGCTACATAATATGTAATCTGAATGCCACTTCACAATTGCCCATTCTACATTCTGATCGATATTCACTCATCTTTATTTCTGTCTTTTCTTCGTTGGTATCGCCAGGATGATTATCGTAGCAATTACAAACAAAGTTCCAAGCATCATCTCTTTTTTGGTTTTGTTTACTTTCATTGTTCGTTTGCATATTTCTGTTATCTTTCCTGTCTGTATTATTATGGATTCTGAATATTTGAGAATAAGTATAATCCGCTGTAACGACACTTGTCAAGAAAACAAAATACCGCAGAGACTTTCTTTGTCTCTGCGGCGATTTATAGTCCTGTTATAATCAGATATAATTTCCATCATGTACACTCTGCACTGTAAATGCAGATTTCTTTTTCACGAAATCAATCGCATCTTTCACAGTAATTCCGTCAATCTGCCAGTTCGCATAGAAACCATCCAGAGTCTTTAATGTCTCGTCTTTTGCTGTATTTTCATCAAGAACAAGAAGTACGATCAGACCTGCTGCCTTAAGATGGCGGACAGTTTCTGCATAGTTTTCACTCGCTGCCGGATGATACAGATAGGTATGTTTTCCAAGTACAGTCAGTCCCTTTTCTACCTGCTCTGCAAAATCAAGAGTGATTCCTTCTTTACCGATCGGGAATTCCACTACTACCGGTGTCTGACCTTTCAGTCCTGCACGAACCTGCTCGTCCACTTTTCCGATCTGGGATCTATCCTGAGAAACAAAGGTTTTTCTCACAACACCGCAGGCAGAAGTCATATTTGTGACACGATCTATCAGAATCAGCTCACCCAGTGTTCTGTGCCTGTCAAATTCGTCTACAACGATCTTCTCTGAGAATTCCAGAGTACAGGAAGCAATCTCATTTTTCTTTAAGATATATGCGCTTTTCTTTTCACCTGTATTAACATCCACAGAATAATTGATCTTTGTAACCAGGCCGGGGATCATCTTTGTACCGATTTTTACAAAGAAGTTCTTGCCATCCGTAAGAGCATTGTCATCCATCCAGAGGATATCTGCTTCCACAGAGTCTGTAAGAACTGCGCCGGAATCAATGGCAAGTACACATCCGCGGGAAACATCTACTTCTCTGTCAAGCTGGATGGTAACAGGCTGTCCCTGTACAGCTTCCTGAACTTCTTTATCGCCAACAAGAATACTCTTTACATGAGCTTCTTCTTTACTGGGAAGAGTAGTCACAAGGTCGCCTGCCCTGATGGCACCATTCTCAATCTGTCCCTGGAATCCGCGAAACTCATGGTTTGGTCTGCAGACTCTCTGTACAGGCATATAGAAGCCCTTCTCTGTATCTTCCTTAATGTCTACGGTTTCCAGATGGGAAAGAAGCGCCTCACCTTTATACCATGGCATGTTGTCAGATTTGGTTGTAACGTTGTCACCTTCTGTGGCAGATACCGGAATAATAGTTACATTGGCAAGTTTCAGTTCTTCTATCAGTGCTGCGATCTGATTCTCAATGTCGCGGAAACGTTTTTCATCATATTCAATAAGATCCATTTTGTTTACTGCAAATACAAAGTAACGGATTCCCATCAATGCGCAGATTCTTGCATGACGTCTTGTCTGTACCAGTACTCCCTGTGAAGCATCCACCAGGATAACTGCCAGATCTGCAAAGGACGCACCCACTGCCATGTTTCTGTATATTCTTCATGTCCGGGTGTATCTGCAACAATGAAGCTTCTGTTATCTGTTGTAAAATAACGGTATGCAACATCAATGGTGATTCCCTGCTCACGCTCTGCCATAAGACCGTCCAGAAGAAGCGAATAATCAATGGCACCGCCTCTGCTTCCTACTTTGGAATCCAGCTCCAGGGCTTTCTCCTGATCTGCATAGAGAAGCTTTGCATCATAAAGAATATGTCCGATCAGAGTGGATTTTCCATCATCCACACTTCCGCATGTAATAAATTTCAATAATCCTTTCATTCTAGAAATACCCCTCTCTCTTTCTTCTCTCCATGCTGCCTGCTGCCTCGTGGTCGATCACCCTGCTGGTACGTTCAGAAGAAACAGCACTTAACGTCTCATCAATAATCTCATCCAGAGTATCTGCTTCAGATTCAATACCTCCAGTAAGCGGATAGCACCCAAGAGTACGGAATCTGACTTTTTTGTTTTCAATCTTTTCACCCGGACGGAGTTTTAATCTGTCATCATCCACCATAATGATATTTCCGTCTCTGTAGATGACCGGTCTTTCTTTCGCAAAATATAACGGTACAATTTCGATATTTTCACGCTGAATGTACTGCCAGATATCCTTTTCTGTCCAGTTGGAAATTGGAAATACTCGCATACTCTCGCCCTTCTGGATCTTAGTGTTATAAAGCTTCCACATCTCCGGTCTCTGGTTTTTCGGATCCCATGCCTGAGCTGAATTACGGAAAGAGAAGATTCTTTCTTTTGCTCTGGATTTCTCCTCATCACGACGGCCGCCTCCAAATGCCGCTGTAAATCCATATTTGGTCAGAGCCTGTTTTAACGCCTGTGTTTTCATGATATCTGTATATGCAGAACCATTGTCAAATGGATTGATTCCTGCCTTTACACCCTCTTCATTGGTGTAAACCAGCATATCAATTCCGTTTTCCTTTGCGATTCTGTCGCGGAATTCGATCATCTCATGGAATTTCCATGTAGTATCAATGTGAAGGAACGGGAATGGAGGTTTCTCCGGGTAAAATGCCTTCATCGCCAGATGGAGCATAACGGAGCTGTCCTTTCCTATAGAATAGAGCATAACCGGCTTTTCACACTCGGCTGCTACTTCTCGCATAATATAAATCGCCTCTGCCTCAAGCGCATCAAGATGAGATAAGTTACTCATTGCATTATCCTCCTCTGTTTGTTTATACTCGGAATCTTTTCGTACTTGAGCAAATACACTAGAGCGTGTCTGAAAAATCATTCCCGCAATCTGCACGCCCCACTTTGCGGTATATTTTGTCCGAATTCGGTTGTCGTAGCCCGCTACGACGCCCTCATCCGAACAAAATCTCCCACAAATTGTGACGCACATCTTGCGTAAAGCATTTTTCAAACACACTCTAAAGATTCTGAGAGTACATACTTGTGTTTAATATTTATTAGCGTCTTTCTTATTAACCTGAATAGTGATCTTAGTGCCATCCGGCTTCTCCACTGTCCATGTGGAAATATCCGGTTTCTCTGATACAACCATACTTGCACCTCTGCCTCCCACATCAGCTCCAAGGAAAAAGCGGATGGCATCATGCCTGCATTCCTTAATACAGGAAGTACATCCCCAGCAGTCTCTTACCTGACGGATAAAGGCTTTGTTCTCTTTATCCTTTTTGATCAGATTTCCGGGACAGGCTTCGATACATCTGCCGCATCCTGCACATTTACTTTTCTGAATCCGAATGCTCATCTCTCACCTGCTCCTTTCTCTGCTGTATTCAAACCTGTATTTTCCTTTGTGATCAGGTCACGATATACGATCTTAATCTCGCCGTTTTCCATACGGGAGTTTACATATTTCATCCACTCTTCGCTCTGCTGCGGGTAGTCTGTATTCTCTCCGAAACTATGCCATCTGGTTTCCTTTCTGGCTGCCAAATGTGCGATCACTGCCTGACACACGATCAGTCGTTCGCGAAGTTCATAAATCTGCATCAGTTCATAAGTATCTGTTGCTGCCAGAGTGTCAACTACTGGCAACAATGCTGCGATCTTTTCATCTGCCTTTGCAAGACTCATCCCGCTGTATCTGTAGTCTGTACCGATTCCTCCTGCGTACTGATCCATGATCTTCTGCATGGCTTCCTCAAGCTGCTCTGCATTCATCAAAGAACGGGAAGCATTCAAATGTGATTCGTATTCTGCCTTCTTAGCTATTGTAGTTTGAGACAGCTCCTGTTCTCCGCCACTCTCTAAAGCCCCTTCCTTATTTTCCGCTGCGATCCGGTCATCATCTTTGCCATTCAGATATTCCAAAATCGCCTCTGCTGCGATCTCACCTTCTGCCAGTGCGCCGGTTACATATTTCTGCGGACATCCTCCTGCTACGTCTCCGGCTGCATATAAACCTTCAATAGTTGTAGCTCTGTTATTATCTACCCAGTAACCGCTGGCTGTATGTCCGCCTACAATATATGGCTCTGTGCCCTCAATCTCTACATTCTCTTCGGATGGTCCTTTTCCGGCTTCCATCCATTTCAGAGTCTGGGACGGTGCCATATTCAGGTAAGCTTTGTAAAGGTCCTGCTCCTGTTCTTTGGAAATACCTTCCGTTCTGAGATAACATGGACCGTTTCCTTCTCTGTTCTCCATGACTGTACCGTAAACTCGCTGGGAAGTTGTCAGACCATATTTTGTTTCATAAATATCACCATGTGCATTGACCTGTCTGGCCCCAACACCCTGAGCAATAGTTCCTGTAGGAGCAATCGTGTCCTTACATCTCAATGCAATGAAACGCATCTCAAAGGTTGTCATCTCTGCACCGGAAAGAAGTCCCATTGCATATCCTGCACCTGTGTTAAACGGAGAATACCACATCTTATGTCTGGAAAATCCCGGATTATTCGGTCTGTAAAGTCCCGCTGCACCACCTGTGGCACAAAGAACTGCTTTCGCATCAATGTCATAGAAAATATCCTCATTAACGCTAAATCCAACTGCGCCTGTGACTTTTTTGTTTCTGTTTTATAATCTGTAATATTTACATGATTGAGAACCGTAACATTCTCCTGTTCAGCTGCCGCCTTTGCAAGGATTGGCTTCATATTTTCGCCATTGATCTTGATGTTTCGGTTTCCTCTGGCAACATATTTCCGTTTTCGTCCTTCAGGATGACCAGCCCCAGATCTTCCATCACCTTTGTCACATGATTCAGTCTCTCTGACATGGTAAGAAGAAGGTCTTCTCTTACGATTCCATGGGCATCCTTTTTGGCATAATCCACATAATCCTGCGGCACTCTGCCTTCTGTAATATATGCGTTCAATGCATTCACGCCCGCCGCCAGACATCCGCTTCGCTTAATATTCGCTTTCTCTGCGATCAGAACTTTTCTGCCGCTTTTTTGGCCAATCACATAGGCTGCAAAGCATCCTGCCGTACCGCCGCCGATGATCAGCACATCTGTCCTGATTCTCTCTGTTCTCATTCTCTCTTACCCTTTCCTCCATACCAGTGTGCCAACAAGTTGATTTTCCGATCAGTCTTGCCTCTGAATTTCTTATTTCTTCATTGTCGTCAGTCGCCGCAGCCACCGTTGTCAGATAATTACAAAGTCATCCCTTACAGCCTCATTTTCGATCAGCTGTACACTGTCACCTCTCAGTGCAAAAATCCTGTAAAGGAATACATTCACAGTCTCACCTTCCCGGATATCTGTTTTCTCCAGGCTTCTTCTGGCAGTTACTACGGAATTGTTGACTCTCACCTGAAGTTCCAGATTATCTCCCCTGAAAGAAACCTGTTCAACCACTCCCCGGGATACGGAAGTTTTGAACTTCTCCACCTCATCCAGTTTGGAGATTTTTACAAATTCCGGGCGGACAATAATCTTGTCTGCTCCTTCTGCCTGAGCAAAGGTATGGAAATCATCCGCATTTTTCAACACAGATGGCTGTCCGAAGAAGGACGCTGTAAAAGCTGTCTCAGGATTTCTGTAAACCCCTATGGGAGTTCCTTTCTGTTCGATCCGTCCTGCATTAGTGATAATAATCTCATCTGCTACTTCAATGGCCTCATCCTGATCATGAGTAACGAAAATACTGGTAATTCCCAGCTTTCCGATCATCTCTTTTAACC
>ENA-OQKW01000044-OQKW01000044.1-human-gut-metagenome-genome-assembly--contig:-NODE-44-length-30629-cov-3.080618_pt1 | contig 30629 bp, 33 predicted proteins | sample MGYA00242657_ERZ504815 | MGnify/ENA primary metagenome ERZ504815 (study PRJEB26092, sample SAMD00036404) | human gut metagenome | host: Homo sapiens | study: EMG produced TPA metagenomics assembly of... | reverse complement strand
CCATTGATGTAGAAAGTGAACCGGGACAGGGCAGCTGTTTGAGGTTTTTATGGATCTGAAAATCGCAGAAGAAAGATCTGCTTCTCCGGCTTCACAGGCAGAAACAGAAGAGCAGGATGGCAATATCCTGAAAGGAATGAGATTCCTATGTGCAGAGGACAATGAGCTGAATGCAGAAATCCTGATGGAATTGTTAAAGATTGAGGGTGCAGAGTGTACAATCTGTGAAAATGGTAAAAGGGCTCTGGAGACATTTGAACAGTCTGTTCCTGGTGACTATGATATGATCCTGATGGATATACAGATGCCTGTCATGAACGGCTATGAGGCGACGAAGGCAATCCGCAGAAGCTCCCATGAACTGGCAAAGACAATTCCGATTATTGCCATGACCGCCAATGCATTCTCAGAGGATATTCAGCATTCTCTGACGGCTGGTATGAATGCCCATATTTCAAAACCGGTTGATATGAAGACGCTGGAAAAGACAATAAGAAGCATAAAATCCGGCGGCGGGGGGGTACCGAAACGCAGGTCATTGCTCAGTAACCATTAAATAATAAACCCGTACTCTAAAGAATAATAAGAAAGCAAATATCCCAATCGTTGCCATGACCGCAAATGTATTTGAGGAAGATAAAGAGAAGTCATTTAAAGCCGGTATGAATGCACATATTACGAAACCAATTGGTACAATTATAGAATCAAATCAGACGATGGAGGAATGTCTATGTCGCTGATACAGGATATGAAAAAACATAAGAATCTGACGGAACGGGAACAGGATATCCGGAAGTATATTCTGGAACATCCGGAAAAGATTGAAGAGATGTCATCCAGAGAACTTGGTCATGCCACATTTGCCAGTGCGGCGTCGGTGACAAGATTCTGTCAGAAATTAGGAACGAAGGGATTCCCGGAATTCAAACTGCAGCTGGTCAGGGAATTACAATATGAAACGATTGAGGAAGAAGTCATAACGATGTCTGAACGTGAGAACGTTGTAACGATGGTGAGAAAGGCAACACAGGTTCAGAGGCAGGCAATTGAAGAAACAAAGAAGGAATTGTCGTATAGTCATTTGGTAAAGATCGGCCGTATGATCGCAGATGCATCGTGCGTGGACTTTTACGTATATGATATGAATGTGTATCTGGCAGATTATGGATGTTCACTTTTCTTCCATGCAGGAAAAGTGGCGAATGTCCATTCCGCGACGAATATTCAGGGACTGCATGCAGCAATGCCGGCAGATGGGCATGTAGCGATTCTGATCAGTCATACGGGGAAAAATGAACGACTGGCAGAGATTGCCGGAATGCTGCGAAAGGGCGGTACGAAAGTTATCGTAATCTCTGCAGTGCGTGACGGGATTGTATCAAAACAGGCGGATGAGTTCCTGTATGCAGCAGGTTCTGAGAAAGTAGAAGAGTTCTGGAGTTCAATGTTCTTTGCTTCGGGAAAATATCTGCTGGATATCTTATATGGCATGGAATTCAGCAGGAAATACGATGAGAATCTTGCATTGAATAATAAATATGAGAAGTCGGGCAAAAAGTTGTTATGGTAAATGTTCTGGATCAATGTCGGGAAGTGATACCGGAAATGTAAATTTTGATATAGGCAGATTTCGCAAAGACATGTTGTGCAATATATACAAAAACAACATGTCTTTTTTTACGCCTGAAACATTGTTTCGAGAAAGATAAAAAACAAAAAGAAAAATATGAAACGATTTAACAGAATAAAGCAAAAGAATTGTAAGAAAACGATAAATTATTTATAGTGTACTTGTCAGATAGAAAGAGAGATACATGCATGTAAAAACTCTTAAACAAACATACAGAGGTATACAGATTCCGGAGGATACAGGGATCAGAAAAAGGAAAAGGAGAGTTTCATATGGCAAAGGTAAGAGATTATCATAAGCTTGCCCTGGATATCATCGATGTCGTGGGCGGACAGAAGAATATTGTAAATGCCACAAGATGTGCGACAAGACTCCGTCTGGTATTAAAAGAGACGCCGGAAGGAGCAAAAGAAAAAGTATCTGCACTGGCAGGAGTTATCACGGTTGTGGAAAATAACGGACAGTTCCAGGTTGTAATCGGAACTCATGTTGGAGAAGTCTATGATTCGGTTGCAGAAGCCCTGCATCTGGATGCATCTGCACAGGAAATCGAACAGCCTAAGCAGAACATTGTTAACCGTATTATCGCAACGATGTCTGCAGTATTTGCACCATTCGTATACATTCTTGCAGCAGCAGGTCTGTTGCAGGGAGCCTTGATCCTGATCACGATGGCGGCACCTTCATTTGCAGAGACAGGAACTTATGAAGTGCTGAACTTCATGTCATGGACGCCATTTACATTTTTACCAATCTTCATTGCGATCACTGCATCAAAGCATTTTAAATGTAATACATACATTGCAATCTTATGCTGCTGTGCACTGGTTAACCAGTCATGGGCAGATATCGCAGCAAGAATCGCAGATGGTGATGTGGTAAGATTCTTAGGTGTGAAGTTATCAGAGACAACTTATACATCTACCGTACTTCCACCACTGCTTCTGGTATGGGTACTTTCTTATCTGGAGCATTTTATCGAAAAGAAACTTCCGGATGCAGCCAAGCCGCTTTTGACACCACTGATCTGTTTTGTGGTCATGGTTCCGGCAACGATCATGGTAATCGGACCTGCATCTGCGATTACAGCAAATGCAATTGCGAATGGTTACAATGCATTAGTAGCTTTTGCACCGGCACTGGCAGGAGCGATCATCGGTGGATTATGGCAGGTAGTCGTTATCTTTGGCGTGCACTGGGGAATTACACCGGTCGTACTTGCCAACTTCGATATGAATGGCTGTGATACATTCCAGGCATTCCAGACAATCGCTGTTGTGGCACAGGTAGCTGCAGCATTCGGAGTATTTATCAAATCCAGAAATAAAGAATTTAAAGGTGTGGCACTTTCAGCCGGAGTAACAGGAATCTTCGGTATTACAGAGCCTACCATCTATGGAGTAACATTAAGACTTAAGAAACCATTTATCTGCGGATGTGCAGGCGGTGCAGTCGGAGCAGTTGTAATGAGTTTCTTCCATTCTGCATACTACGCATATGCCGGACTTCCGGGACTTCTGACAATCGTAAATGCAATCAGCAAAGATGCACCGATGTCCTTTATCGGGGAGGCACTGGCATGCGTGATTGCTTTTGTGATCACGATCGTGGCAATTCAGATTGTCGGATTTGACGATCCGGTTGATGAAGCAGAAGAAAGTGAAGAAGAACAAAAAAAATTACAGGGACAGAGATGCTTTCCGGTGAAAAACAGGAGCAGAAGGAACAGACAGCAGAGATCAAAAAGATTGAGAGCCCACTTGCAGGAACAGTCATTCCGTTAAGCGAAGTACACGATGAGGTATTTGCAAGTGAGATGATGGGAAAAGGATGTGCGGTCATTCCGGAAGAAGGAAAGGTTTATGCGCCGTTCGATGGTAAAGTTGTCGGATTATTAGACAGCCATCATGCAGTTGGAATGGAAAGTACAGACGGAGTAGAAATTCTGATTCATGTAGGTATGGATACTGTAAAACTGAATGGAAGATGCTTTACCATCCATGTAGAAGAAGGTGAGCAGGTGAAAAAAGGACAGCTTCTTCTGGAATTTGATATTCCGGGAATCAAAGAAGCCGGATATGAAGTGACTACACCGATTGTTGTTACAAACAGTGACGAATTCAATGATGTAGAGATGAAGGCAGAAGGACAGGTAACTGTCGGAGTGGAGCTTCTTGAACTATCTTAAAAAATATAGAAAAAAGAGTGCGGAAATCTTTGAAAAGATTTCCGCATGAAGTGCAGGAGGAAGAATTATGGCATTACCAGATACATTTTTATGGGGCGGCGCGGTAGCTGCCAACCAGTTAGAAGGCGGATGGAACGAAGGTGGAAAAGGCCCAAGTGTCATTGATGTTATGACTGGCGGAAGCGCAACAAAGATGCGTGAGATTACAGACGGAGTAGTAGAAGGAAAGTATTATCCGAACCATGTGGCAGTGGATTTCTATCATGAATACAAAGGAGACATTGCTCTGATGGCTGAGATGGGATTCAAGTGTTTCAGAACAAGTATTGCATGGACACGTATTTTCCCAAATGGTGATGAGGCAGAGCCGAATGAAGAAGGTCTTAAATTTTACGATGATATGTTTGATGAATTGTTAAAATACGGTATCGAGCCGGTTATCACATTAAGCCACTTTGAGATGCCGTATCATCTGGCTAAGGAATACGGCGGATGGATCAACCGTAAGGTGATAGATTTCTTTGTACGTTATGCAGTAACCGTTATGGAACGTTATAAAGATAAGGTAAAATACTGGATGACATTTAACGAGATCAATAACCAGAGTAATACATCGGCAGACATCTTTGGATGGACAAATTCAGGAGTGCGTTTCTCGGAATATGATAATAAGAAGAAAGCCCTGTATCAGGCAGCACATCATGAACTGGTGGCAAGTGCACTGGTGGTGAAGAAAGGCCATGAGATCAATCCGGACTTCCAGATCGGATGTATGTGTTCATTCGTACCGTTTTATCCTTATTCCTGCAACCCGGATGATATTATGGTTGCAACAGAGTGTATGCATGAGAGATATTATTTCTCAGATGTACATATCCGCGGCCATTATTCGGCATTCGCAAAGAAGGAATGGGAAAGAGAAGGTACAAAACCAGTGATGGAGTCTGGGGATGAAGAGATTCTGGCAGAAGGAAAATGTGATTACCTTGGATTCAGTTACTATATGACCAATGCAGTGAAAGCAGATGTTCAGAAAGATACTGCAGAATCCCTGGACGGAAGTTCTCCAAATTCAATTGCCAATCCATATGTAAAGGCAAGTGACTGGGGCTGGCAGATTGACCCGGTGGGACTGCGTTATGCACTGGTTACTTTATATGAACGTTATGAAGTACCTTTATTTATAGTAGAAAATGGATTCGGAGCAATTGATATTCTGAAGGAAGATCATACCTGTGATGACGATTACCGTATCGAATATCTGAAAGAACATATTACTGAGATGAAGAAAGCGGTAGAGATTGATGGCGTAGATTTGATGGGATATACTCCATGGGGATGTATCGATCTGGTATCATTTACAACAGGTGAATTAAAGAAACGTTATGGTTTTATCTATGTTGATAAGAATGATGATGGAACCGGAAGTGGTAAGAGATATAAGAAGAAATCCTTTGGCTGGTATCAGAATGTGATCCGGACGAACGGAGAAGAGCTTTAATCAGTTATAATATAAAAAGAAGATGAGGACTGTTATTTACATATGCAGATGTAAAATAACGGTCCTTTATTGAAAACTAATAATAACTTAAAAACTTGATTTTAACGAAATACTAAGTTAAAATGAAATAAATTAAGTTAAAAGGAGAATGAGAAATATAGCTCACTAAGCGTATTCGGGATTTCTATAAATATGAAGCATGGAATCAACAGGATTCTTTGCCTGTTTATATTGCAGGGAGTTATGATTTTTGCACAGCATATACAGTATCTGGTACGTTGTAGCTGTAATAGCTGTGGGTATGTTGGCAGTGTCTTTGACCAAAGGAATATTGCATTATAAAGTCAAACAGGTAGTGTAAGTATCCGCAGTCATAGTTATTATTTGTAGAAGAAAAGTCGATAATCAGCTACATGGTGTCCAAACGTAAGATATCCCGCAACAGTAAGGTTTCTGGAGGTTTTTCTGTTGAGAAAATGAAAATGAAAAATCGCATATAGAAATAGAATTCCCAAAAGAATTATGATAAAATAAAATCAGTATTGATGATTCACAGAGTAAAAAGCATAATGACATAAAATTGTTGGTGTTTATGAGCAAGTAGCGAAGCGGATGATTTTATCCGCCTGACTTATGAGGTGACAGTATGGGGATATATCTGAACAGTATTTCATCCTATTCTTTATACAAAAGCGAATATACCAGACCTTATTTTGTAGATAAATCCAGTCTGTTGAAGGAATTGATTCCACTGGCAGAGCAGGGAAATGCACATATATGTATTACCCGCCCCAGGCGATTTGGAAAAACTGTCATGGCAAACATGATTGGAGCATTTTTCAGTAAAGGTGTTGAAAGCAGTGATGTTTTTGACAGGCTTCAGATTTCAGCAGATAAAGATTACAGAAAACATTTGAATCAGCATAATGTAATTTATATTGATTTCAGCAAAATGCCGGGAAATTGTAAATCCTATATGGAATACATTACACGTATTGAGGAACGTTTAAAAAAGGGATCTTCTGAAAGTATATTCTGAAATAGAAATATATCCGGAAGACTCTCTGTGGGATATTTTAGAGAGCATTTTTCATCGAATATAATGGACAGAAGTTTATTTTCATTTTTGATGAATGGGACTGTATTTTTCATAAAAAATTTTAGTTTACCGTAGGAAGACAGACAGAATTACATTTCTTTTCTTGAGCAATCTGTTAAAAGATCATGCCTATGTTTCTTTATCCTACATGACTGGAATTTTACCGATTGCCAAGTATTCCAGCGGTTCTGAATTAAATATGTTCATTGAATATACAATGGCTTCAGAAGAGAAATTCAGTGAGGATTTTGGATTTACTGAATCAGAGACAGATATGCTTTACAGAAGGTATCTGGAGATATGCAGAAATGAAGAGAAAACACCTTATGTGACCAGAGAGGGACTGGAAACATGGTATGACGGATACTATGCTAAAAATGGAGAGAGAATGTACAATCCAAGATCAGTAGTGGCTTCTCTGACAAACAATAATCTTGACAGCTACTGGACAAGTTCAGGACCTTATGATGAAATTTTCTACTATGTAAAAAATAATGTAGCAGAAGTAAGAAATGATCTTGCAGTTATGATATCAGGTGAAGGAGTTCCGGCTAAGATAAAGGAATACGCAGCTACGTCTATGAATCTGACAACCAGAGAGGAAATTCTGTCAGCAATGGTAGTGTATGGTTTCCTGAGCTATTATCAGGGAAAAGTTTATATTCCGAATAAGGAACTGATGGACAAATTTGATGAAATGCTCCAGAAAGAAGCCTCTTTGGGATATGTGTACAGACTGGCAAAAGAGTCCGAACGCATGCTTAAGGCAACACTTGAAAAAGATACTTCTACTATGGAAGAAATACTGGAATATGCTCATAATACGGAGACGCCGATACTTTCTTATAATAATGAAGTGGAGTTATTTTCTATTGTAAATCTGGTGTATCTTTGTGCGAGAGACAGCTACCGGGTGGAGAGAGAGGACAAGGCAGGACTTGGATTTGTGGACTTTATTTTTTATCCTGAAAATCCGGCAGATACAGGCATTATTCTGGAATTAAAGGTAGACCATACTGCAGATGAAGCTGTTCAGCAGATTATAGATAAAAAATATAGTTTACGCTTTTCGGGAAAAGCAGGAGAAAAGGCAAAATACACAGGAGAAATCCTTGCAGTAGGAATTGGATATAACAAAAAGACAAAGAAACATCAGTGCAGAGTGATTACTTTACGGAAGGGCACGTTATATTAATTCTTGTATAAGGTGGAAGATAGAGGATATAAGCGGCTGTATAGAAATTTTATACAGCTTTTTTTATGTATAAGTTTGGTGAACTTTTTTTCATCATTTATGGTTATATAAATTTTCCTGTAACGTTTCTTCTGTCTGTGACTTAGTTATATAGAAAGACATCAGATAAAATAATGATACAGCAGACAGGAGGATCATCATGAAACGATATTTTGGAATATTCAATGCAGATGAAACAAAATCAGAACCATGTTCAGACATTCAATGGAAGAAGATAGGGCCATTAAAAATCCCGAAAGATGCAGTAGGATAATAAAAAATACAAGGAGTGGGAATGGAGAAATCAGAAATCGAAACAATCTACCGTAAGTATTTCCATGATGTCTTTCTCTATATCCGGGCACTTTCCGAAAATGAAAGTCTGGCAGAGGAGATCACCCAGGAAACATTCCTGAAGGCAATGAATAATATTGAGAAATTTGATGGCCGGAAGGATATCCGCGCATGGCTATTTGTAATTGCGAAGAATACATATTTCCGCTATTGCAGACGAAATAAAATCTATGTAGGCGAAGAATTTTCAGAAATAATGCAGGATTCCATGCAGGATACATCCCCGGCAGTACTGGATCAGATCGTGCAGGATGAGACAGTTCGGAATCTCAAACGCTATGCAGAACTGATACCGGAACCCTACAGGGAAGTATTTCACCTGCGGATATACGGTGAGCTCTCCTTTGAGCAGATCGGAAAATGCTATCAGAAAAGTGCAGGGTGGGCCAGAGTAACTTACCATCGTGCACGCCAGATGATACGAGCACAGATAAGTCAGGAGGAAAAGTAACATAGGAAAAAATAAACTGCAACGTAATCCAGGATATTCTGCCATTATACATTGATGATGTGGTAAGTGATGACACAAAAGAACTTGTAGAAGAACATCTGCAAAACTGCGAAATCTGCCAACGAGTATATCATGAGACAAAGGCAGACCTTGAAAATGATATGAAAATCTCTGCACAGACAAAAGAAAGCAGCCATGAAGCAAATGATCTGAAGAGTTTCAGAAAGTTTTTAAAGAAAAGAAAGATAAAAACAATCCTGCTTTCCATAGCAGCAACCATAGTTTGCTTTGTGGCAGTGTTCACTTTTATGAATAAACATGTTACATATATCAGCTACAAAGATGCAGGGATAACTATTGTTGAGGATAATAAAGATGAAGTAAAATATAAAACGAATATAAAAGGCAATTATCGCTGGAGCACATCTTTGGACAGGAAAACAGGTGTAATGACTATCCATTTTGAACAGAGCTTGTGGGAAAAATATGTAAGCTGTATTTTTTATCCATATGATAATCTTCAAAGAGATTCTGAAAAAAAGAATGAGATAAAAAGAAAGTGTATGTAGATAAGGATGGAACTACAACAACAATCTGGGAAGCTCCGGAGGAAGAACAGAAAGCTTATTTATCTGAAGAACATACAGAGCCGTTAGGATAAAATCTTAGAGTGTTTTTCAAACACGCTCTAAAATATGAAAACGAATTTTATAGCAGTCCTATAGGTTATAAGGATTTATAAAGAGGCTGTCACGTAAGGCAGCCTCTTTTTGTAATTGCTGATGGACATTCTCTTTCCATATGTTACAATAGAACAAGAATATGGAAAGAAAGACAGGAAATCTAACTATGAAAAAACAACTAAATTATGCAGATATCATAAAGGAAGCGCTGATCCTGACAGGTGCGGTAGCAATCATTGCGGCAGCAGTTTATTTCTTCCTGGTGCCGAGCCATACCTCTGTAAGCAGTATCTCCGGTCTTGGTATCGTGTTATCAAACTTTGTACCTTTATCATTGTCTGCAATCACCATGATTTTGAATGTGGTACTTCTGATCATTGGCTTCATCACCTGCGGACGCGAATTTGGCGTAAAAACGGTTTACACCAGCATCGTTTTGCCTTTATTTCTCGGATTATTTGAGAAAGTATTTCCGGATTTTGGCTCTATGACCAACAGTCAGGAGCTGGATGTGCTGTGCTATATCCTGGTGGTCAGCGTAGGACTGAGCATTCTTTTTAACAGAAATGCATCCTCCGGCGGACTGGATATTGTGGCAAAGATCATGAACAAATATCTCCACATGGAACTGGGAAAAGCAATGTCTCTTTCCGGTATGTGTGTGGCTCTTTCCGCAGCACTTGTATACGATAAGAAAACAGTGGTGCTGAGTATTCTCGGAACATACTTTAATGGAATAGTTCTGGATCACTTTATCTTTGACCATAATATTAAACGTCGTGTCTGCGTCATCACTCAGAAAGAGGAAGAACTGCGTAAATTCATTATCAAAGACCTGCACAGCGGAGCGACGATCTATGAAGCGACAGGTGCCTATAATATGAAGAAACGCAATGAGATCATCACGATAGTAGACAAAACAGAATATCAGAAGCTGATGGCTTACATTAATCATGAAGATCCAAAGGCCTTTGTGACAGTTTACAATGTATCGGATATGCGTTATCAGCCCAAGCTGTGAGAAATATTATGGCAGGAAAGCTGTGGGTATGATAGAATAGCAGAGTGATTATATAACCATAAAGAGATTATGGTAGAAAGAGGATGAAAGATGAAAAAAGGAAAAGGAATTGCCCTACTTCCCATTGGTGTATTTCTTGTATTATACCTTGGACTGGGCATTTTATTTGAGTATGTGATGGAAATCCCCATGGGATTTTATAATGTGCCGATCGTAGTAGCATTTCTTGCTGCAATCCTGGTTGCCTGTCTGCAGAACAGAGCACTGGATTTTGATAAAAAAACTGGAGATCATGGCACAGGGAGTGGGGGACAAAAATATCATCACCATGCTTCTGATCTTCCTTGCTGCAGGTTCCTTTGTAGGGGTTGTGGGAAGAAGCAGTGCTGAGAGTGTTGCATATTGTATGCTGAGCCTGATACCTGCCAGATTTTCAGTATCTGTGCTGTTTATAGTTGCCTGTTTTGTGTCTGTGGCTATGGGAACTTCTGTGGGAACCATTACCCTACTGACACCGATCGCAGCAGCAGTTTCCACAGCATCAGGATTTGATCTGGCATTTTGTGTGGCTTCTGTTATGGGAGGAGCCATGTTTGGGGACAATCTTTCTTTTATTTCAGATACGACGATTGCTGCATGTAATGGTCAGGGATGTGAGATGAAAGATAAATTCAGGGAGAACTTCTGGATCGCTCTTCCGGCAGCCGTTGCCACACTGATTTTAATTCTGATTTTGTCATTTCAGACAGAAATCCAGGGCCGTGTGATCCAGCCCTATCATTTGACACAGGTAATACCGTATGTGCTGGTATTGATCGGAGGAATTGTTGGGATCAATGTGTTTGTGGTATTGCTGACAGGAATCGTATCCGGAGCATTTATTATGCTGATCGGAGGACATACCACACCTGTAGAGATCCTGAAAAATATGGGATCCGGTGTATCCGGAATGTTTGAGACCTGTATGGTGGCGATTCTGGTAGCTGCCATGTGTGCGCTGATACGTGAGTATGGTGGATTCGATGCACTTCTTGGCTGGATCCATAAAATTTTCCGCGGAAAGAAAGGCGGACAGCTTGGAATGGGACTTCTGGTAGGAACTATGGATATTGCCACTGCCAATAATACAGTGGCGATCGTAATGGCAAACCCTATCGCAAAGGAAATGGCAGAAGAGTATGGGATTACACCGAGAAAGACAGCTTCCATACTGGATACTTTTTCCTGTGTTTTCCAGGGAGTGATTCCATATGGTGCACAGATGCTGGTTGCAATCTCAGCAGTGAATGAACTGGGTGGTGAGATTTCTGCATTTCAGATTATGCCGAAATTGTTTTATCCCATGTTATTGCTGTTCAGTTCTCTGATCACAATTATGAGAGGCTCAGACCGTACAGGAGCTTAAAAGATTCCCCCTGCCGGAAGCTATATTTTTCAATTTTTTTCAAAAAATACTTGACCTTCCTCCTTGTGGAAGCAGTATAAAGGAAGCACAGACAGGGCAGTAGAGCAGCGGATCAGCTATATCTGCTGTCAGGAAAGCAAGAGGTAGCAGTATGAAGATCAAACAGGTGGAAGAGCTGGTAGGCATCACCAGAAAGAATATCCGTTTTTATGAAGAGCAGGGCCTCCTGAATGTGGAGCGTGCAGAGAACGGATACCGGGAATATCATACGGCAGATATTGCCAGACTTCAGGAAATCAAATTATTCCGGAAGATGGATATTTCCATAGAAGAGATGAGAGCTCTTTTTGAAAAGAGGAAAAGCCTGCAGGTCTGTCTGGAACAGCACCTGGGAGAACTGGAACGCCGCAGGGAGGGCCTTGTGAAAATGCAGGAAATGTGTGAGCGCCTAATCGCAGAACATCAGTCCCTGGATACCTTGAATGCCGAGAACTGTCTGGAAGAAATCGAGCAGATGGAGAAAGAGGGTGCAAGGTTTATGGATATAAAGAAAACAGATATCCGTAAGAAAAGAAGGACAGGAGCGATCATTGGAGCAGTAGTTATGATCTTGCTTATGGGATTTACCATAGGGCTTATGCTGTGGGCAAATACACAAGATCCCATACCGACCGGACTGCTGATATTCCTGATCGCCATACCGGTTGTGATCATCGGAGGAATCCTGGCAGCACTTGCAGGACGCATGAAAGAGATTGAAGGAGGAGAAGAGGATGAAGCTTCTAAGTATTGAATACATTCCGGGTGTAGAGTTTGAGGCACTGGGAATTGTAAAGGGAACAGTTGTACAGACAAAAAATGTAGGAAAAGATTTCATGGCAGGGATGAAGACCCTGGTAGGCGGGGAAATCACAGGTTATACGGAAATGCTCAATGAGGCAAGACAGATTGCCACCAAGCGTATGGTAGATGAAGCCAAAGAGATGAATGCGGATGCTGTGATCGGTGTGAAATATGGCTCCTCCCAGGTAATGTCAGGGGCAGCAGAAGTGATCGCATATGGAACTGCTGTGAAATATAAATAAATGACAGGATGCCGGCGGCATGAGAGATTTGCCGCCGACATCCCTGAAATATGATCTTACACACTGTCTGAAAAGTGATATCACCACAGATGAAAGGTAACAATATGAGCGATAATAAGAATGTAAATCAGGATAAAGGTCTTCAGGGAAATGAAAAAATAGAGCAGGCGATTGCTGCTCTGCAGCAGGAAGCCACTCAGGAAATGCTGGCACATACACTGACTGTAATCCGTAGACGAATGAGAGAAAAGGGTCAGTTTATCCTTTCAGTAGAACCGCCCACAGGAGACAACCAACTTCGGATCGGCACAGTGAAAACCGGAGATGAAAAAGTCTGGTGGGCGGCATTTACAAGCTTTGAGGAAGAACTGAAAGGTGGCGGAAGCGTACAATCCACTTTTCTGACAGACATAGATCAGCTTTTTCATTCAGCATTACAGGTAAATGAAATTGAGGGAATTATTCTTAACCCATGGAATCGCACAATCATGCTGGATAAGAACCTGATTAATATCATATTGGGAAATGTGTGAAGTTATGTAAAGAACTTTCATGTTCAGTTAAATAAAAGTCCTCATTGTTTATCCTTTTTACAATTTCTGCAAAGTTATGCGATAGTTAAAAATGGATAAATACTGAGGACTTTTCTGCTTATCGGGAGTTTCCCATTTTGTTTAATTCAGGCAATATTGTAACCAGCATGGTAATAAAACACAGAGAACCACCGATCACATTGGATACAGGCTCTGCCATAAACACGCCATCTGTGCCCATGTGTAATCCATAGGGCAGGAAATAAGTCAGCGGAACCACAATAAATACTTTACGAAGCAGGGAGAAAAAAATCGCCTGCTTTTTTTTATTCAATGATTTAAATACAGTCTGACCAATATACTGCAGATCCATAAAAATAAAGGCTGCAAAGTAAAGTTTCAGTGCAGGAACTGCATCCTTTAATAGCAGTTTGTCTGAACTGAAGATCCCGATCAGAAATTCAGGGGCAATGAGAATGACGCTCCACATGATACCTGTATAGATCAGAACCATAATGATCAGAACAACCCCTGCTTTCTTTACCCTGTCAGGACGTCTGGCTCCGTAATTGTAGCTGAGAACAGGAGAGGTTCCCTCATTGATCGCATGGATAGGCGTCTCCACCATCTGGCGAACACTGGATATAATAGTCATGACAGAGATATAAATATCACCGCCTGTCACGGAAAGAACATTATTGCAGCAGATACTTACCAGGCTGTTAGTCAGCTGCATGATAAATCCAGCAGACCCCAGACTGATGATATCCCTGGCATGTCTGGTGCACTCAGAAATCTCATTTATATGAATCCATCTTACCTTCAATTCTGATTTTCCATGAAGAAAATAAAATACAAGCAAGGCAGAGAGAATCTGAGAGATGACAGTAGCAATCGCTGCACCCTTAATCCCCATATCCAGAACAAAAATAAAAATCGGATCAAGAATAATATTTGCCACTGCACCGACTGTTACTGACAGCATACCGATAATGGCATATCCCTGTGCATTGATAAAAGGATTCATTCCTGTTGCTATCATGGAAGGGAGAGTACCCAGAAGGTAAATCATCAGATAGGGATACGCATAAACCAGAGCATCATCTGAAGCACCAAACAGAGTCAGTAAGGGGCGGGCAAAAAGAAATCCGATCAGCATCAGCACAGCAGCACTTCCACATAACATGGTGAAAGCAGTATTCATGATCATGTCAGCAGTCCTGGAATCTCCTTTTCCGCGGTTGATAGAGAAAATTGGTGCACCTCCGGAACCAAAGAGATTACTGAAAGCAGTAATGATCATGATGATCGGAAAGCATAAGCCCACAGCGCCAAGTGCAGTTGTTCCTATATCATGGATCCTGGCGATATAGATACGGTCCACAATGTTGTATAAAAGATTCAATATCTGCGCTACCAGCATGGGAAGCGCAGCGCTTAATATATTGTTGGTCACAGTTCCGTTTTCAAAATCAATTCGTTTCATTATAAATCTTCCTAAGTTTAAAACTTTTATCGTGCATATAAGTATATCATAAAGTAAACAGAAATTCACTCTGATACAGTGGTGTTGGAACAAAATAGTTACTGTTCACTCCGTTCACAGTAACGTAGCCAAAATTCATTCCAGATTGCCTGCGGCAATGGAATTTTGGCTCGTATGTCTCGGGATTTTGGCATATTCATGCCAAAACACCTCGCGGGACAGTGGCATGTGAACAGTAACACAAAATATTCTCTGAAATTGTCATAAGTCATGATACAGAGAATAAAAAAGCATTTTTTATCCATACTATTTTCATGTAACAAAATACAGTATTTCTTAAAAAAGGAGACAACAGACTATGATTTTAAAAGAAAAGGAACGTTCAGTAATCGAAGATCTTCAGACACAAGAGAAAAGCTGTGTGGAAAAGTATGGAAAATACGCAGAACAGGCCAGAGACCCGGAGCTTAAAAATCTTTTCCGGAATATCCAGCAGGAAGAACAGAAGCATTATGAGTCTTTGTCAATGATTCTTTCCGGAAGTGTGCCTGAATGTAACTGTAATGACAGATCAGGCAGAGATTATCAGCCAAAAGCGGTCTATACAGCTATGAGTTCACCGGAAGACAAAGAGCACGATGCGTTTCTTGCAACAGACTGTATTGGTACAGAGAAGCTGGTGTCAGGAACATACAATGATGATGTATTTGCCTTTGGCGACAGTGGTGTACGCAAGCTGCTAGCAGATATCCAGATTGAGGAGCAGAATCATGCGGAGATGCTGTATAAGTATAAAACAGTGAATGGAATGTTATAACAGCGAAAAGGATGTCGGATTTGCTCTCGGCATCCTTTTTATATGGGATCATACAGGATAAAATAGTATAAAAAAATGTCAAAATATTTTATTGAAACTCCTCGTGATTTTGCTATGATATAGTAAGATTATGTCGGCAGAAGGTCAGTACTATAGATATATAGTGAATCGGAGACAAAATTCAGAAAGGGGATTTTTACATATGTACACAGGAAACTATGAATGTCTGGAATTATTTGTAAAACCAGAAGCCGGGAAAAAAGGTAGTGTGAGCCTGAAGAAGGTAAAAGAAAACAAAACAGAAATAAAAGAACTGCAGCATATCTATGGGAACTGGATTAAATTCCCGACAGATAAAGATACAGAATATGAGATTACTGCACAGGACTGCACCATTACCTTTGCTTATTTAAGCGAATGTGAAAATATCCTGAAGAATGGAATCTGCGTACTGAATACCACAGATAATTTTAAAGCAATGAATAAAGAAGAATTTTTTAAATTCATTGGCACTCCGTACAGAGAGCAGTATCATTTTTCGCCGGTTGTGAACTGGAATAATGATCCTAATGGACTTTGCTGGTTTAAGGGTTATTATCATCTTTTTTATCAGCTGAATCCTTTTGGACAGGAGTGGAATAATATGTACTGGGGACATGCAGCAAGCAAGGATATGGTGCATTGGACACATCTTCCGGTTGTGTTAGAGCCTCAGGAAGAAATCCTGGATAATCTTGCAATCAAAGGTGGTGCTTTCTCCGGAAGCGCACTTCCGATGGGAGACGAGGTATACTTCTATCTCACAAGACATATCGGACCTCAGGATGACGGATGGGACACTGTTCAGTATCAGACAATGACAAAGAGTAGTGATATGATTCATTTTGAGCCGGAAAAAGAGATTATCAGGGAGAAACCGGAAGGTACTAACTATGATTTCCGCGACCCAAAAGCAATTAAGATCGGTGAGAAGTATTATATTGTATTAGGTGCATGTATAGATGAAAAAGGAACATTTCTTTTGTACGAATCTGAAGATGCAGAGAACTGGAAATACAGATGTCCTCTGATTACAGAGGAAACAAGGATCAGAACCATAGAGTGTCCCGACTTTTTCCCGCTGGATGATAAATATGTAGCTATGGGCGCATGGATGAGTCATTATGATGAATACGGAAGATTCCAGCAGTGCAGATATTATGTGGGAGACTGGAACGGTGATGCAATGGATGTCCATACACAGCAGTGGGTAGACTTTGGAAGCAACTGCTATGCAGCACAGAGTTTTCAGCATGAAGACCGCAGGATCCTGATTGGTTGGATCAGTGATTTCTATGGAGAGCATATTGCTACAGAGCCGGGAGCTTATGGAAGCATGACTCTGCCAAGAGAACTTCATGTGAAGAATGAACATGTATATACAAAACCTGTAGAGGAAGTTTATACTCTTCTGGGGGATACAGTATATGAAGGCACAGGCCGTGAGATCAAAGTCGGCTCCATTGCAGATAACAGATATTATGCATCTGTATCATTTGAAGAAACAGGAGATTTCAACATTCTTCTTGGTCAGGATGGGGATAAATCCATCAGTCTGACTGCAGAAGGGGGAAAAGTATTCTTTAAAATGGCTGGTGTGAAGAGCGATAAGGTACAGTTTGTTTCTTCTGTGGAGAAATGTAGAAATGCAGAAATTTTTGTAGACGGAAGAACAATTGAGGTATATTTAAATGATGGAGAAGATGTTGGAACCAGACTATTCTACAATAGTAACAGACAGGGGATATTCTGCCTGAACAGTGAAAAAGATGCGCAGGTGAAAATTTGTGAAATGAAATCCATCTGGAAATAAATCAGAGATTTCAGAAATCGGAATCTTAGATTTTTTCGAATATCTGTTTGACTTATGGAAACGTTATAGAAAATGAGGGATAAATAGAAATGACCACATCTATGATAAAGGGCAATCCGCTGAAACTGATGTTACAGTTCGCGTTTCCTTTATTATTAGGAAACTTGCTGCAACAGACCTATAATATTATTGATGCTGCGATCGTAGGTCAGATTCTTGGCGCAAAAGCACTGGCAAGTGTAGGAGCCAGCAGCAGTATTCAGTTTCTGGTACTGGGATTCTGCATGGGAAGCTGTACAGGCTTTGGTGTTCCTGTAGCTAAATATTTCGGTGCAGAGAAAATAGAAAAAATGCGGGATTATATCTTTAATGGAGCTGTATTATGTGCAGGAATCGCAGTGATCCTGACAGCATTATGCAGTGTTTTATGTCCTCAGATTCTGCATATTTTATCTGTACCAGAGGACATTTATGACAATGCATATAGTTATCTGTTAATCATTTTCCTGGGGATTCCCTTTACGATTTTATATAACTATCTGTCCAGTATTTTGAGGTCAGTGGGAGACAGCAGGACACCGTTTATATTTCTGGCGTTATCTGCTGTTCTGAACATTTTTCTGGATTTATTCTGTATCGTAGTGCTGAAACTTGGATGTGCCGGAGCTGCCATTGCAACCATTTCCGCACAGGCAATCAGTGGAATCTTGTGCCTTATTTTTATTATCCGCAAAATGAAACTTCTGTGGCTCAAGAAAGAAAACAGGACAATAAAAGGGGATGCAGTAAAGGAACTTCTGGCAATGGGAATGCCTACGGGACTTCAGTTCTCCATCACAGCTATCGGAAGTATGGTTATGCAGTCTGCGAACAACGGGCTTGGAAGTACATATGTATCAGCTTTTACTGCAGCAATGAAGATCAAGCAGTTTACCATGTGTCCATTTGATGCTATCGCAACCTCTGCTTCTGTATTCTGCAGCCAAAATCTTGGAGCAGGACAGTCTGACAGGATTAAGAAAGGATTGCGCTGTGGTATTACAGTGGGAGTAGGATATGGTATTGCGGCAGGAATTTTACTGATTTTTGCAGGGCGTACACTTTCTATGCTGTTTGTTGGAAAGAGTGCGGTGGCAGTTCTGGATGCCTCTGCCAAATACCTCAGATGTATGGGATTTTTCTACTGGAGTCTTGGTATTCTCAATGTCGCCCGTATGGTAACTCAAGGACTTGGATATTCAGGCAGAGCCGTTTTCTCCGGCGTAACAGAAATGATCGCCAGAACAGTTGTCTGTCTTGGATTTGTAGGAACTTTTGGCTTCACAGCCATCTGCTTCGCAGACCAGACTGCCTGGATCACAGCAACCTGCTATATTTTTCCGACATGCCTGTGGTGCATCCGAAAGTCTACAAAAAATGCTTGCATCTATAGCAGTCCGAGTAAATAATGCATCATAATCCAGCCCATCAGAGTGTGAAATTCTGCGTCATATATCTTTGCCGTGCGTTAGAGCGTGTCTGCAGATATCTTCCTTGTTTTTCGCACTCTGCTGAACTATCTTAAATGCATTATTTATTAGGACTGTTATAATAAAAGTATGACAAAATAAGAAAACAGCTATGCAAGAGCAGCAGATAAAAATATCTGTACTCTTCATAGCTGTTTTTATGTATGGTTTATATATGGTAAAGCTATTGACTATATGGATATCAGGTTAAAAGAGCTTCTGCTCAGATGCTTTTTTATCCGTAAATGGTCCTGCGACAGTTTTGACATCTCTGTGATTTCCAAAGAAATCCTGATTAAAGATAATCGGGCTTCCGTCAGGATTTTCGTATTTCTGCTCCGGTTCGAATGCCATACCAAGTGTTTCAGTTGAGATGATACCGTCGTTTTCTTCTTTGATGATATCATACAGGTTGGTCTTCAGATACCAGCCATCTTCTTTCTCTTCAACAGAGATATCTACAGTGTGTTCTGTATCTGTGACTGCATTTATTTCTTTTTCCCATGCACGTGCTCCATTGAAATAGAGATTGCCGGATGCCCATACAGGAAGATGATCATAATAGCAGTTGCCTGTTGTCTCAGAACCCATTCCGCAGTAACCTTCGAACTGTCTGTTCCATTCATCAAAGGTTGGATATCCGTTAAATTTGAAAGTTCCTGTGATCACATTGCAGTCATCCCACATATTTCCATTGTTACCCATAAGATCAGCCAGATCCTGCATACAAGGACGGATCGGTTTCTGAACGAAGATGTTGTTGTAGAATCTGTCATCTCCATGAAGGATGGTCATAAATCCTGCAACCTGAGTTCCGTGTTTGGTGTGATATGGAGTATATCTCGGAGATGGAATATCAGGTGCACCGTTGTCTGTACCGATACCAACAGAAACGAAGCCGCCGCAGATCAGGTTATGTACAAGGGCAACACCCTGGGTTGCGAATTTTCAGTGCACGGTCAGACAGCAGGATATTGTGGTCGATTAATGTCGGACCATGGGAAACCTCAACGAAGATATCTTCTCCTACGCTTGTGACAGCGTCATCCCCTGCCTCGAAGTCATTAGGAAGAGCATTGTCATGGAAGAGATTTCCTGTAACGCGGGTTCCCTGTGCCTGCCAGTCAAGCCACAGACCACGGGTGCAGTTGTGGATATGGTTGCGGCGGAAAATAACATCGATAGCAGCATGCATTTTGATACCGCCGATCTCTGCTCCTGCCAGATTCTGCTTGTTGTTAATGTGATGAATATGGTTGTCTTCAATAACAGAGAATACGCCTCCAAGATGTCCTACAATACCTGTCTGACCGCAGTCATGGATTTCACATCTGCGTACAATATGGGAACCGATGTGTTCTTTATCCCATCCTTCATAGGAAGCCTGGCAGATGCAGTCGCGTTCTGTCTGAGTTCCGTCTTTGTATTTCCACTTTAACCATTTGTTATCATTTTCAGGCTGCAGATATTTACCAAGAGAAATACCGCTGCATTTGGATTCATAGATTTCACAGTCTTCGATGATCCATCCTTTGGACCAGTGAGGACCGACCATTCCCTCCTGATAAGCGGTAGGGGGAGCCCACTGAGTAGCAGCCTGACTGATGCGGAAACCGGAGAGAGTGATATATCCGATTCCTTCACTTTCTGGATAGAAGCAGTTTCTTCTTACACTGATCTCAACATTTTCTTTATTGGGATCTTTTTCATGGAAGTTTGCATAAATAATTGTCTGATTATTGGCTTCATCCTGTTCTGCGTACCATGTATATACAGAGAAATCAGGATCCCATGAGATAGTACTTTTTTGTGGATTTTTAACTTTATCCAGAGTGGTTACTTCATACATGGATTTTTCATTCAGATATACATCTCCTGTATGAGCAATAAATGTAGCGATAAACCAATCTCCGGATACCAGGGTAGTAAATGGGTTATAATCACCGAAGATTCCGTTCGGAATGACTGCTTTCCATACAGTGCCTTCTACATTTTCCCAGTCTTTGACAGCTTCACTTCCTGTAATGTGCGCCTGTCCTTTTATTGCAGAACGGTAGGTGATACGCTTGTCTGCCGTTCCAGCGTGAATCGGATTAACAGCTTCACGGTATAATCCCGGTGCAACGATGACTTCATCTCCCGGAAGTGCCCTTGCAGCGGCCTCCTGAATAGTTTTGAATGGATTTTCTTTTGTTCCGTTTCCGGTCTGGATCACGGATGCATCAACGTAAATAATCATTATAAAAACCTCCCGGCCTTCTGGCCTGAATCCTTCTGTTTGCGGGCGAAATGCCCATAAGATATGTAATCTAGTGTAGCATGTAGATATGCAGCGAAACAATGGAATCCTGTGTCATTTTGTATGAATTTTGTGATGATTCATTACTGTTCACTGAAAACGTCGGATTCGAAAATAAGAGAACGAAAGAATTTCTGGCAAAAATCCTGTAAATAGAATAAATCTTGATACTTAAAACTTAAAATAGTGAGTAAATACCGGGCTTTATTTACCAGTAACTTTTACCTGCATATTACATAGATTTTGATGTAAATACTCTGCAGATGATATATTATAAAAAATCAAATATTTTCAGAAAGTGCAGGCTATCATGAATAAAAAGAAATCAAAGAATAAAAAACAGGATAAGCAGAGTGAGAAGCCGGTTCCGAGGAAAAAGGAAGAGGAGCAGACAGAAGGAAACTGGTAGAAATTCAGCTCAGAAACCCTTGCTATGGATTACTGGTCTGTACTGGAATATCATATATATACTGCCTGGATTTTAAAAACAAAAATCCAGGCAGTTATTTTAATACCAGCGTGTCATTGGCAGATCATTATTGATTCCTTTAGTCATCAGAATCTGGTGCAGATCAATAATTCCGTTATGGAAGGTTGCAGCACATGCTGACAGGTAAAGTTCCCACATACGCAGGAAGGATTCATCAAACATGGTCTTTTCCTTTTCTATATTCTCACGGAAATTCTTTTCCCAGTGGAGCAGAGTTTTATTGTAATGCAGACGCAGATTTTCAATGTCCAGAGTGTGGAAATTGTCCTCTGCCATATGATTCAGGATTTCTCTCAGACTGGGAACAGTTCCGCCTGGAAAGATATATTTCTTGATCCATGGATCACCCGGATGTTCTTTCAGTGCACTGATAAAATGAAGCAGGAATAATCCGCCTGGTTTCAGAACTTTCTCTACACAGTCAAGGAAGAGCTGATAATTGTCACGACCAACATGTTCCAGCATTCCCACACTGACTACCCGGTCAAACTGATAGTTATGTTTCGGCAGATCACGGTAATCCATCAGTTCCACTGTAAGATAATCTTCCAGACCCTGATCTTTGATGCGCTTCTGGAATTCTGTATATTGTTCGTGGCTTAAAGTGATTCCTGTACCATGTACTTTGTATTTTTTAGCAGCCTCAATCAGCAGAAAACCCCATCCGCAGCCGATATCAAGAAGACTCATACCTTCTTCCAGGTGTAATTTTTTCAGAATATAATCTACTTTATTGACCTGTGCCTGATATAAAGAGTCATCGTCATGAATGAAGTAGCCACAGGAATAACTCATGGTTTCGTCCAACCATAATTTATAAAAATCATTTCCGATATCATAGTGGCTGGTGACTTCCTTTTCCTGATTCTTTTTGGATGTAGAACTGAACATGATCTTTTTCAGAGCAGATTCATTGGTAGAAAATTTGCTCATCTGTCCCAGAAAATGATCCAGTGCCTCGTAAAGATTTCCTTCAATATCCAGATCTCCCCGCATATAAGCCTCGCCTAATGCCAGGGAAGTGCTTTTTAGCAGCTCGGCCAGAGGAATTGTTTCCTTAAAATTTACTGTAAATGTGGGTTCTCCCTCTCCGATTGGATATTCGGAATTCTTGAACTTTACCAGAAATGGATAGTCCGTAAAGCGTTCAAGGAATTGCACCATTGCTTTTTCTTCAGCCTTTTCTCCTAATGTTTCAAACATAATATACCTCCTTTAACACAAAACTATGATACACCTTTGGGGGCGCTTATCGTCAAGGGGAGAATTAAACAAAGATATCTGGAAAATTGGTCAGACTTGTAGCAGAATAATGGAAATAGAAGAAGAAACAAAAAGTTCACAAAAAACATCTTGACCATCAAAGAAACACAAGTTATAATCCCCTATATAAAAATTTTCGTGCAAAGAGCAGACAATGGGGTCTGAGAAAGAATCCCATTGACTGCTCTTTTTTGCGTACTACGAAGATTTTTGTTACTGTTCACACACCACTATCCCGCGAGGTGTTTTGGCTACGTTACTGAGAACGGAGTGAACAGTAACAGATTTTTGCATATTATAATCCGCACAATTCGAGAGGAGGAATATCATGAGGCTGAATCCCAAAGAACAGGAAAAATTAATGCTTCATATGGCAGGAAATCTTGCAAAAGAGAGAAAGGAAAGAGGTCTGAAACTGAATTACGTGGAGGCACTTGCGTATATCAGTTCTGAACTCCTGGAGCTTGCAAGAGATGGTAAAACAGTAGTAGAGCTGATGCAGCTTGGAACCAAAATCCTTACAAAGGATGACGTAATGGACGGTGTTGCTGATATGATCGGTGAAGTTCAGGTAGAGGCAACATTCCCGGATGGAACCAAGCTTGTGACAGTACATAATCCAATTCAGTAAGGAGGAGAATGAGCATGAAGATCGGTGAAATTATGGCCGCAGATCGTGAGATCACACTTAATGAAGGAAAGAAAACAGTGACAGTAACAGTGGCAAACAAAGGCGACAGACCGGTTCAGGTCGGTTCTCATTTTCACTTCTTTGAAGTAAATAAATGCCTTTCTTTTGACAGGGAAAAAGCCTATGGATATCATCTGGACATTCCTTCAGGAACATCTGTAAGATTTGAGCCGGGTGAAGAAAAAGAGGTTCAGCTTACAGAAATGGGCGGCAGACAGAGAGTATTCGGACTGAATGACCTTACCCGCGCACAGGCAACTGACGATACAAAAGCAGCATCCATGGAAACTGCGAAATTAAAAGGATTTCTGTAAGGAGGGACAACAATGAGTACAAAAATTTCCGGAAGCAAATATGCGGCAATGTATGGCCCGACTACAGGAGATAAGGTACGTCTGGCAGATACAAGCCTTGTGATCGAGGTAGAAAAAGATTATACAACCTATGGAGACGAAGTAAAGTTCGGCGGCGGCAAGACAATCCGTGACGGTATGGGACAGTCTGTAAAAACCTGCAGCAAAGACGGAGATCTGGATCTGGTAATTACCAATGCATTGATCGTAGACTCTACAGGAATCGTAAAAGCAGATATCGGTATCAAAGACGGCAAGATTGCAGGAATCGGTAAAGCCGGAAACCCGGACATCATGGATGGCGTCACACCTGGAATGACAGTGGGTGCATCTACAGAAGCACTTGCAGGAGAGGGAATGATCGTAACTGCAGGTGGAATTGATACCCATATCCATTTCATCAGCCCACAGCAGATCGACTGTGCATTATACAGTGGTGTAACTACTATGATCGGAGGTGGTACAGGCCCTGCAGACGGTACAAATGCGACTACCTGTACACCTGGACCATGGAATTTAAAAATGATGTTAAAGGCAGCCGAGGAATACCCGATGAACTTAGGTTTCCTTGGAAAGGGTAACTGCTCAGACGAAGCTCCTCTCATTGAGCAGGTCAAGGCTGGAGCTATGGGACTGAAGATTCATGAAGACTGGGGTGCAACACCTGCAGTTATCAATCACTGTCTGAATGTGGCAGATGAATATGATGTACAGGTTGCCATCCACACAGATACATTAAATGAAGGTGGATGTGTGGAAGATACACTTGCAGCCATCGGCGGCAGAACCATTCATACTTATCATACAGAGGGTGCAGGCGGCGGACATGCACCGGATATCATCCGCGCAGCAGCAGCTCCGAACGTACTGCCATCCTCCACAAACCCAACAATGCCATATACAGTAAACACTCTGGATGAGCATCTGGATATGCTTATGGTCTGCCATCACCTTGACAAGAGAATTCCAGAAGATGTTGCATTTGCAGATTCCCGAATCCGTCCTGAGACAATCGCAGCAGAGGATGTTCTTCATGATATGGGTATCTTCAGTATGATGAGCTCTGACTCTCAGGCTATGGGACGTGTAGGTGAGGTTATTACACGTACCTGGCAGACAGCAAGTAAGATGAAAGATGAGAGAGGTGCACTTCCGGAAGATGCAGGACATGACAATGACAACTTCCGTGTAAAACGTTATATCTCCAAATATACCATTAATCCGGCAATCACACACGGTATTTCCCAGTATGTGGGTTCTGTGGAAGAAGGTAAATTTCGCAGACCTCGTTCTCTGGAATCCTGTATTCTTTGGTGCAAAACCGGATATATCATCAAAGCGGTATGATCATTGCATCTAAGATGGGCGATGCAAATGCATCCATTCCGACTACACAGCCGGTTCTCTATCAGCCAATGTTTGCAGCTCATGGAAAAGCTAGGAACGAAGCCTGCCTGACCTTTGTATCTCAGGCTGCTATGGATGAGAATGTAAAAGAAAAATACGGTCTTGAGAAAACTGTAGTACCTGTAAAGGGCTGCAGAAATATCAGCAAAAAAGATATGGTATTTAACGACAGAACACCGGAACTGACAGTAGATCCGGAGACATATAAGGTTACTGTTGACGGCGAAGAGATCACTTCCAAACCGGCAGAGAAGCTTCCGCTGACACAGCTTTACAGTCTGTTCTAAACAACTTTAAACCATTACATTCTGGTTATCTGATCATAAAAATGATATTCGCAGGACTGTTATTTATGGAGTTTTGTGAGAACTTTTATAAGAACTTACCAAACGATATAATGACAGTCCTGTCAGTATAAAATTCTGATTTTTATATGAAAATAAGCTGGATTTATTCATCTTGTTATGCGTGTTGAATAAAAGTATTTCCACTTACGAAATATAAACAGAAAAATATACTGAAGAAGCAGGAGAGGAGAGAATATTATGTTAGGAGTTTGTCTTTTATTCGTAGGAATCGTACTGATCAACAACGGTATGTGTTCTTTATACAATGTAGACGGAAAATCAACCGCCATTATGAACATCTTTACAGGTGGTCTTTCTTTATTTATTAACTTTGTCAATCTGGTGCAGGGCAATTATTATGCAGCAGGAACAGGACTGCTGTTCTGCTTTACCTATCTTTTCGTAGCCCTGAGTAAATTCCTGAAAGCAAGCCCGATCCCATTTGCATGGTTTTCTACTTTTGTAGCCATCAATGCGGTGATCTTCGGTACAATCGAGGGATTTACAGGAAGCACTGCACTGGGAATCACACCGGATCTGCGTTGGGCAGCAATCTGGTATCTGTGGGCAATTCTCTGGGGAACTGCTTTCGTAGAAGATATCTGCGGAAAAAAACTGGGAAAATTCGTTCCATATCTTCAGGTATTTGAAGGAATCGTAACTGCATGGGTTCCTGGAGTTATGATGTTGCTTCAGATTTGGTAAGATTCAGGAGGTCGAAAATAATGCTGTGTGAACAGGTTTTAGAAAGCTTCATGACTTTGATACTACAGAAAAACAATAGAATATGTAGATATTGAATGGCACGAAGCATTTAAGAAAATACATTAAAAAAAACAACAGACAAAGGAACAGAAGTGGGAATCCGCATGGACGATTCCATTCTCGCCAGAGGTCTGTATCAGGATGATGTGATCTATGCAGATAATGAGAAGCTTGTAGTGGTAAACACACCGCCATGCGAAGTTATCCGTGTTTCTCTGACTCCCGGACATGAGAAAATGTCTGCAAAGGTCTGCTATGAAATCGGAAACAGACACGCACCGCTTTTCTGGGGAGAGAATGATACGTTTATCACGATCTATAATGAGCCAATGCTTGTTATGCTTCAGAAAATCCATGGAGTTCAGGCAGAGAAAGAAGTGTTGAAGCTGGACTTTGACAAGAGAATTTCTGCAAGTATTCATAATCATCATCATTAATAACAACGGAGGTTCTTCATGTCAGAAAAACAGTTCTATCTTCTACAGGTAAATGATGCGCTGTTCCCTATCGGAGGATATTCCCACTCCCAGGGACTTGAGACTTATATTCAGCGTGGAATTGTCCACAATGTAGATACAGCCAGAGAGTATATTACTCACAAAATCAAATGGAATCTTGCGTATACAGAACTTCTGGCAGCCAGACTTGCATACGAAGCTGCAGAGAAAAAAGACCTGCAGGAACTTCTGTACTTGGAAGAACTTCTGGAAGCATCCAGAATTCCTATGGAACAGAGAGAAGCTGCCAGAAAAATGGGTTCCCGTTTTGCCAAGACCATTGAAAAGCTTGGGCTTTCCATCAGCGAAACAGGGATTTTCAGAGAATATCTGGATGCAAGAAAGGGAAAAGCAGTAAATCATTGCTGTATTTACGGAGTTTTCTGTGCAGAAATGCAGATTTCTCTGGAAGAGGCGCTGACACATTATCTATATGCTCAGACATCTGCAATCGTCACCAACTGCGTAAAAACAATCCCCCTCAGCCAGACATCCGGGCAGCAGCTTCTGAGCGGATGCTATGGGGAATTTGATGAGATATTAAAGGATGTCATGAACAGAAGCGAGGAGGACTTATGTCTCTCTGCGCCTGGATTTGATATCAGAGGAATCCAGCATGAGAAGTTGTATTCCAGGCTATATATGTCGTAGCTTGAATTTGGTATTAGTTTATTCCAGGCTCAAGCGTGGATAGAAACAGAATCATGTGTATAATATGAAATATTCAAAAATAATATGTGGAAAGTCAGTAAACAGATTATAAGAAGCTATCAACAAGTAAAGTAGAAAAGAGGAAATCGGTTATGTCATACGTAAAAATCGGAGTTGCCGGACCTGTGGGTTCCGGAAAAACAGCACTTATTGAAGCACTGTCAAGAAAGATGGCAAAGGATTACAGCATTGGTGTCATCACAAATGATATCTACACAAAAGAAGACGCCCAGTTCCTTGCAAAGAACAGCGTTCTTCCTGTAGAGAGGATCATTGGTGTAGAGACAGGCGGATGCCCTCACACAGCCATACGTGAAGACGCTTCCATGAATCTGGAAGCAGTAGATGAGATGATGGAACGCTTCCCTGATATTGAACTTCTTTTTATCGAAAGCGGCGGAGATAACCTGTCTGCAACATTCAGTCCGGAGCTGGTAGATGCAACCATCTTCGTCATTGATGTAGCAGAAGGAGATAAGATTCCGCGTAAAGGCGGTCCTGGAATCACACGTTCTGATCTTCTTGTAATTAATAAGATAGACCTGGCTCCATATGTAGGTGCAAGTCTCGAAGTAATGGAAAGAGACTCCAAAAAAATGCGTGGTGACAGACCATTCCAGTTTACAAATATCCGCGGAGATGAGAACATAGATAAAGTGGTAGAGTGGATCAAGAAAAACGTACTCCTGGAAGGAATGTAAAGGAAAATGCCTATGGATAACAAATTCGGAAAAATATCCCGCATCAGCGCCTGCGCAGCCTTAAAAGACGGAAGGACTATTCTGGAAGATCTGTCTTTTACAGCACCATACAAGATCATGATGCCTTTCGAAAAAGAAAACGGTGGGATCCAGATCATGCCGCTCTGTGCTTCCGCAGGAATTATGGCAGGCGATTCCCAGGAATTTTCCTATCATGTAAAGGAAGGCGCAGACCTGGAAGTCCTGTCCCAGTCCTTTGAGAAAATCCACAAAATGGACGAAGGCTCAGCCACCCGGACCATCGAAGTACAGGTAGACAAAAACGCTACATTATATTACTATCCACAGCCGGTGATTCCTTTCGCACAGTCAGCTTTTGACAGCAAGATGACTATCCATCTGGAAGACGAAACCTCTCGTTTATTCCTGCTGGAGATTATCTCCTGCGGTCGAAATGCACACGATGAACGCTTTCAGTACCGCAGATTCTCCTCAAAAGTCCTGCTGTACAGAGGGGATAAACTCATCTATCGCGACAACACCCGCTACGAACCGGACAAAATGCCCATGGAAGGAATCGGAATGTACGAGGGCTACACACATATGGCAAACCTGTTTCTCTCTAAAATCTGCAGCAGAGATGGTGAAAGTTGCAGTCAGGAATCCGGGAGTGTAAAGTCAGCAGATTCAGCAATCAATCTGGAACTTCAGGAAAAAATCTGGCAGATCCTTGATGAAGATTCGGAAATAGATGGAGGCGTTACCCGTCTCACAACCGGAGATCTGGCATTGAGAATCTTCGGTCATCGTGCTCAGAAACTGCAGCAGGTAGCGGAAAAAATCAAGAAGTTATATGAAACAGAACAGAGATAAAAAATGGCGGGATTTCCCGCCATCAGATTGTAGATAAACTTGGTGTTGGGCTATACACATTATACGTGCATAGCCTCGATCCATTCTTTCTCCCTGAATCCGGTAAGTACAAAGTCATCCCCGATTACCAGCGGTCGTTTCACCAGCATTCCGTCTGTGGCAAGAAGCTTCAGCTGTTCATCTTCAGACATATCTTTTAACTTATCTTTTAGTCCCATTTCCTTATAGATCATTCCGCTTGTATTAAAGAATTTCTTCAGTGGAAGACCACTTTTGGAGTACCATTCTTTTAATTCTTCATAAGTAGGATTTTCTTCTTTAATAGCCCGTTCTTCATAACTGATATTGTGTTCATCCAGCCATTTCAGGGCTTTCATGCAGGTACTGCATTTGCGGTAAACTAAAACGTTCATAGACATTCTCCTCGTATAGATTTATCGTAACTATTTACAGGTAATTACTTCCTCCATTATTGTTCCAGATAGATATATCATAAATTGGAAAGGGCGATTTTGCAAGAGAATGTTATGGAAGAATTGTAAGGCTTAGATTTTCATGTTAATATATCCATATACAAAAGAAAAAATAGTCCCAGTTCCCCGGAGAGGAGAAATCATGCGTGATGAGACGAAGATGGACGTATATACGTCCGGAGTGACTGGCGCAGAGTATGATGCAGGAATGAAACAGCTTATGAGTAATAAGGAGATTATCGTTCTCATTTTGCAGATGACAGTGCCGGAGTTTAACCGAATCAAGTAAGTCCCCTGCGGGGGTTACGAAAAGCAATAAGCAGTGGGTGGGGACTTGCTTGTATCAGGAGGAGTGTAAGCTCCTTCTGATAAACTGCGAAGCAGTTATTCGGTTATGAGCAAGTAGCGAAGCGGATTGCGAATATCCGCTTGACAACGCGCTCACAGGAAGAAATTTTACAGTGTTTAGATATTTCTTCTATTACAAAAGATGATTTCGTAAGTGATCTACCAGATATAGAAAAGGATTTGAGATTAACCAAAGAAGACAGTGAGCTCTCATCTCTTGTGGAGAAACTGGTAAGATTTGATATTCGGTTTAAGATAATAAATCCAAAGTTGTCCACAGAGAAGATAAGGGTGAATTTACATATTGATATGGAAGCGCAGAAAAGCTACCGTCCAAGTAACCCGTCATATCCTATATTAAAACGTGCAGTATATTATGTAGCAAGAGACCTTTCTTCCCAGCTAAGCATGATTACACAGGCCACGGATTATTCAAAATTGGAGAAATGTTATTCCATATGGATCTGTGCGGAGGATGTGCCAAAGAAACTGCAAAATACATTGACGGAATATTCTTTTTCGTAAGAAGAATATCATAGGAGTAGCAGATGAACCTGAGGAAGA
>ENA-OQKW01000040-OQKW01000040.1-human-gut-metagenome-genome-assembly--contig:-NODE-40-length-32186-cov-3.381765_pt1 | contig 32186 bp, 30 predicted proteins | sample MGYA00242657_ERZ504815 | MGnify/ENA primary metagenome ERZ504815 (study PRJEB26092, sample SAMD00036404) | human gut metagenome | host: Homo sapiens | study: EMG produced TPA metagenomics assembly of... | reverse complement strand
TCTTTTTGTTTTTGTATACGTTAAAGAAAAAATAGATTTTTATATCTTTTGTATACGGAAAAAATACCTCCCCATACAATTTTTTTCTTTATTATCCCAAAAAGGCAAGTTCCATTCCCCACTTATGGATGTAAATACGTGTTAAAGCATCTACACTTCCCCATGACACTATCCCACAAATAAACATTATTCCAAATATTACCCAAAGTCTTTGAGGCAAATTATATAATTCACATTGTTTTTTTGCATCTTCCCAAAATCTTGTCATAAGATACCCGATGCCTATTAATGTAGCAACTTGTGCAAACATAAAAAACTTACGATATCCTGCTCTCATATTTTCTCTTTAATTCCTTCGATCTTTATTTTCTTTCCGTGTACTGAACACCATATGAAGTGAGCAGTTCACAAAATTCGTCGGCGTTAAGCGGCATGGTATGAACAGAACGATTTCGCGAATTATCGAATATTACAAAACTGGTAAAGGGATGAAACATTGCCCAATACGGACCTGCATCTTTTTGTTTTGACATATTGAAGAAAAAATGATTATGATATCTTCGTATAACAGAAAATTCTTCCCATTCGATTTTTTTCTTATATTTCAAAAATGAGATCTGCATTCCCCATTCATAAATGTAAATACTGGTTAAAGTATTTATAATTCCAGCAGCCGTACCAAAAGTATAAATCATAAACCACAATATCATAAGTGCTTTATCTTGCATGTTATAAGAACTAATTTGACCTTTTCCCTCTTCCCAAAAATTCAGCATAAGGTATCCGCAGCCCATAAATACCAATATACTAAAATATTTATAAAATTTACGATATCCTGCCTTCATATTTGCCACCTACTAATTTAACTTTTTGAACATTTCCGCTTTTACAACATCAAAGTTGTCTGCGCAAAGGAATCTGCACAATTCCAGATCGTAATAGCGGCTGGCGGTGACATAGAGCTTGGTGTCGTCATCGTAGCAGTAAGCACGATAGCGGAATGGATTGAGCTTTCCGATATTTTCTCCGCTGGTATCGGTCAGACCGGTCTGTTTTCCCCATATTTAAAACGAGCATTACCTCTATTAGAAATATAATACTTGTTTTTAATGAATATGCATGGAACTCATCTTTTCCATTTACCCATATACTCACCACATAGTAATTAATAATAACACACAGAATCAAATCTACACCTGTACCAAATTTTCCCCATATTACTTTCATACAATTTTCTCCTCGTTATTTCTTTCGACTGTGCAATATTCGCACCACTTGTATCCATGGTATTTACCAGTTCTCCCCCTGCATCGTAAGAATAGTTTACTCCCTGCTTTCCATCGCTGTCAATCCGTCCGATGACATCGTTTTGCAAAGATGGGATTTTATACTCTTCCCCCGTAAAAACAATATGCTTTATGGCAGTTGATCCATCCCGCTCCCGACAGCAGTCTGCCCCAGCTTTTGTTTCTGATTTCTGTGATCGTATAGCTTCCCTGGTCTTTGATGACTCCCACCACCGGGTATTCTACTCCGGGACCTGTGCGGATGTTGAGCGCCGGGTCTGTTACACGGTAGATGCCGGGATTGTATTCACTTTTCTCACTGCCGTCTTCTGTTTCCCGAATCAGACGCTGGAACCGCTCCCAGTCTCCCCGCTTCTGAATCTGGGACGGGCAGTTTTTGCTGCAGATGTCGTAATGCCGGTAAACTGCATCTGATGGAATCCCCGTCTCGTTCATCAGGTTTTTCACCAGCTCCACCGTATGTAAAAATGCGGTTTCGTAATCATATCCTTTCTGCACGCACATCTCAACCGCGATGCTGTTCCGGTTTCCATATCTGCCGAATAGATTTTTACTTCCATAATTTCTCCCGACATGCCAGCATCCTCTGCTGTGCGGCGCAGCCTGATAAGCGATCTCCCCGTCATCTACGTAATAATGCGCCGACATAATCTGAAAATTTCCCTGGTACTGCGCTCTTGCATGCGCGCGGGCATCGGCTCCGGCGGCAAAATTGTCTGTATTGTGTACCACAATACACTGCGGATGATTTTCCGACCATGTATTCTGGTTGCTACAATAGCTTCTGTCAACCCTCATTTACTCTGCTCCTCCTTTCTCAGCACATCAATCCTTGACCGCAGAACCTCAGGGATTTTCACACCCATCAGCCCTGCATTTTCCAAGATCGAAACCGCTTCATTTAAAATAAATCCAATGCAGACGGCATCCCGCAGGTAATTCGTCTGTGTGAGCTGATCCAGTTTTTCCGCGACCAGCACAAAGAACAGCATCATCCCTTTTCTGCAAAGCCCTTTCCATCCCGCACGGCTCTCCAACGTTCCGTTTTCAGATTTCGGACTCTTTTTAAAAACAACAGGAAGCAGAACACCTCCTGTGATCCAGTCAATTGCCATGAAGCAGACCAGCGTTTCCAGCGCAGCATCCCAGCCTCCAAACTGTGCCGCAAGGAAGCTGCCTGCTACGGCAAGGATCGTGCGATAAATTGATTTCATTGGCATTTCCTTCTTTCTTTTTCTAAATTTGCATATAAAAAGGGAAGTGGCTGGTAATTCGTGGATCTTACGGCCACTTCCACTCTTTTTGTATGTTATTTACTTTCCGTATACTTGACACCGTATGAAGTGAGGAGTTCACAAAATTCGTCGGCGCTGAGCGGTATGATTCCCCAGCCCGGTCCGCGGAACTTGTCGAATATCATGATACTGGTAAATGGGTGATAGGTACACCAGAACAAACTGTCATCTTTCTGTTTCGATATGTTGAAGAAAAAATGATCATTGTATCTTTGTATCACAGTAAAATCTTCCCATTCTATCTTTTTTTCATAGCCCCAAAAAGATAACATTATTCCCCATTCATAAATATAAATTCGTTTTAGTAGAAATGTCACAGTTCCATAAGCTGCTATGCTTAAAAAGAACATTATTCCTAGAAACACTATGATACTTGTTTTTAATGAATAGGCGTGGAACGCATCTTTTTCATTTACCCACAGGCTCACCCACCAATAACTACTAATAGCACACACAATCAGGTCTACGCCGGTACCAAATTTTCCCCATACTACTTTCATACAATCTTCTCCTCGTTATTTCTTACGCTTTGCCTTTGTACAAAACTATTTTTCTTCGCGCAAAGGCATCTTAAAACTTTTCTATCTAAGCGCTGGAAGTCCTATATTTTGCATTTTTCTGGAAATTGCAGGCTTATTACTCTGCCAGTTCTTCTTTTTCCCCCCAACTTTTTTTGTACTAAAGTTGATGTTGCTGTTTTTCTTAAGTGTTGATCCATTTTTATTTGCCTGTTTCTTGGGTTTTCCAAACACTCCATCCAAAACACCGCTTTTGGGATAGCTCAGTAATGGAGACTGAAAAAAGTCTGTAAAAGCACCCAATGCATTCTCAATAGTTTCATTTTTTACATATGCGTTATACGTTTTAGGTTCTAACAAGGTCATTATAGCATCGTAAAATCCTGCCCCCATTGCTCTTGCCATATCTCCTGATTCCTGATACTCTAAATATCCTCCTTTCAAACCACTTACTACTACTGAAAAGATAATTCCTTGGCTATCTCCCAAAACACTACTGATTGCACTTTCTATGGCCACCTCTGCAATTCCTTCTAAGGTTACTTTCTCATTCGCCATTCCGCACTGTACCGCATATACAAATACATCTTTTAAGATATTCCATGCTACTTTTCTGGGATCGATTCCTGGGAATGCCAGCATTAAAATTCCAAAATCACCATCATCATCTACCGCATTCACCGGATTGTTGCAACAGTACACATAAAGGTTCTTTCCATTCATGCTAAACATTTTCGCTTTTACAGCATCAAAGTTGTCCGCACAAAGGAATCTGCACAATTCCGGATCATAATAACGGCTGGCGGTGACATAGAGTTTGGTATCGTCATCGTAGCAGTAAGCACGATAACGGAATGGGTTTAGTTTTCCGATATTTTCTCCGCTGATATCGGTCAGACCAGTCTGTTTTCCCCATGCATCGTAAGAATAGTTTACTACCTGTTTTCCATCGCTGTCAATCAGTCCTATGACATCATTCTGGCTGTTGTACAAGTAATAATACTCTTTTTCTCCCTTTTTCAGCATCAGCGGGGATTTATCCGCACCGTAAACAAACTGAACCAGTACATCTCCATACTTCGTTCCCATCAGTTTGTTTCCGCACCAGTAGTTCTTATGGCTGATTCCGTTCAGGTCTTTCCACTGGACTCTGTGTCCTTCGCTGTCGTAATGGTAAACTGCTTTCTTTCCGTTTAAGGTCAGACTCTGCAGCAGGCTTCCTCTGTACCAGGTCAGTGTTCTTCCCTGATAAGCTGTAATGTTGCCGACCGCATCATAGGAAATGCTGCTGCCATTATAGGAAATAAGCTGATCTTTCCATCCTGAAGCACGGTAGGTAAACAGATCTGTCTTTACCGCATTGCCCAGTGCTCCCGTTGTATAGGAATACTCTTTTCTGGACGTCATATTCATTCCGGCATCGTAGGTATACGTAATACTCTTATTTTCCCATGCAGAATCCACACGGGTCAGTTCACTCAAAGCATTATACGTATATTTTACTTTCTGAACACCATTCTCGGAAATCGTAACAATATTTCCCACAGCATCATAAACAAAGGACAGTTTCTTTCCGTTATTGTTGATTTCTTTGAGAAGCAAGGTTGTAATTCCCGCTTTTCTTCCCGGCACAAAGGTATAGTCGACCGGATATGTTTTGTCCTTCAGATGAATGGTTTTTCTGGTAACACGACATAACGTGTCAAAGGTATACGAAATTTTGACTGCATCATTTACCTTGATCTGATAAATCACATCCGGTGCCTGTGCTTTTCCAACCTCTCCAAATACGCACGATGTTGAAATTTTGCTGTCATCAATCTGATGTACCATGCCTGTGCGTCTGTTCTTGTTGTCATACTGAATGCGCGCCGTTTCTCCATCTGTTGTGCGGTATCCTGCCATTCTCTGGATCATGTCATAGTCAAAGAAAATCTTTCTGTCGTTTTCCAGATCCTCATGGTAAAATACATTTCCATAGTCATCATAGATATTTCGGAAGACTGTCGTTCCATTCCACTTCTGCTCCACGATCTGCTCGTACTTGTCATAGCTGTTTTTCAGCACTTCTCCTGTCGCATACTTTACTTCGCTGAGCGGTCCGTCCGACGGAAGATAATCGTATTCTTCCAGTGCATTTCCGCCTGCCAGAATTCTGGTCTGATTTCCGAGGAAATCATATTCATAGGTATACTCGAATCCATTGTGGGCAATCGTTTTTAACCGGTCACCTTCATCATACGTATAACCCAGTTTTACCGTATTTGTTCCATCAGAAGCCGTCGCACCGGTCAGAAGGTCATTCTTGGTATCATACGTATACGTTACCTTATTCCCTTTTGCATCGGTAACTCCCGTCAGCAGGCGTTCTTTGCTGTCGTATTCGTTTGTTGTTACAAATCCTCTGGCATCTGTCAGTGTTTTTACATTTCGGCCGGTTGCCGTGTAGGTATACTGCGCCGTCATACGTTCGCTGCATTTCTCCAAAATAAATTCCTGTGGACTCATGGCTTCTACTGTTGGATATGCTCCGTTAATTGCTGTATTCTCTTCATGTGAGAGACTTGGAATCATAAAATACCGGCTGTTCTGTTTGATGCAATAATTATTTTTATCCTCTTCACTCACTTCAAACCAGAATTTCTGTTTGCTGTCCGATGTATTTTTCACCTGCAGCGTGAGTGTTCCATCCGAAGCCATAGAAAGTGCTTTTCCCTCTGCATTGGCCGGTTCCAGGAAAAATCCACCTGTTTCATCTCCATGAATCAGAAACATCTGTGCTTCTTTTCCTAAATACCGATTCTGAACAACTGTTGATCCCGCTGTTGTTCCATTTACCTGCATATACTGTCCACTGTATCCAAGACGCATCATATAAATCCCGCCGGAAATCGGCTGGTCACTCTTTCGTTCATATGCAACAGGCTCAAAATACCACTGCTGATTCGGATGTGTTTCTGACTGATCCCAAATCTGTAACTGAATCGAATTATCAAGCTGTGCTCTCGGAAGATCAATCGCTTTTTTGTCCTTAGAAATTTTACTTGTGATCAAATACATTCCTTCTCCTACTGGTTTGATACGAAATTTCTGTGAATCTTTGTTTGCGTATGCAGCTAACTTCGCCTTTGCCCCATTTGCATCCGTTCCGATATCCAGTACATATGTCCCATTTCCGTCAAATGCTTTGAAAATAATATATCCTTCTCCAGCATCCTCAATATGCCATTTCTGCTCCGAACTTCCCGAAAACTCATACTGCTGAACTGCTGCTCCGTCTTTATTAGATGCATCTTTTACATCGATATACTTACCAGATTTTCTGTGGCGAATATAATAACTTCTGCCAGCCATTACCGACGTACTTACCCTGTCATGATGAATCACTACGTCCTGCGGATTTCCCTTGGTATCATAGGTATAACGGTATTGAACTCCCTCTGAATTTCTTGCCGCCGTCATATTTTCTTTCCATCATATTCATACTCAAACGAAGAGCCGGTCACTTTAACCATTTTGGAAAGCAGGTCTGTTTTGTTGCAGGTAAATGCATTCTGCTCCGCTGCTGTCTTGGCACTTACAATATTTCCATTTGCATCATACACGTAACTTTCCGCATCATCACGGATCAGCTGCAAGCCGGTAAAGAATGCATCATTCTGCTGTTTCTGGTATTCGAGATAGATCTGAATGGATTCGTAGGTCTTATTTGTTGTGGAACCATCTTTCCTGGTCAGGATTACGCCATTGACAAACTGCCACTCTGTCACATACGGATTGCAGTTCACAATTGTCTCTGTCGTTGTTTTGTCGGTAAAATGAACCACTGCACGAACACGGAAGATTCGGCCCGGAATGGCGTCTGCTTTCACACTGCATCCGAACACAAATACATCGCCTTCTTTTCCGCTCACCTTTACGGTCTGCATCAGGTTCTTGTTTTTGGACAAGTTTCCTCGTAATCTTGCACATTTACCTTTAACTGAATCTGTTACAATCTGGTCTGCACTTTCTCCCTGACTTAATTTCCAGCCATTTTCTCCGGTTGCATTAAATGCCTCTTCAAAAAACGCATTCCGTAACATATTGAATTTATTTGCCGCTGCCGATTTTTCCAGCTGGAAGCAGGAAAAATAAGCCCATCCCTGCATATTATCCAAGAAAAACGCGGTAGTTACCTCCGTCTGAGATGCAATCGTAATAGTTACCGATACACGAGTCCATTCATCCGAATCTGTATCTTTCACCTCTGTTACCAGATCCATTTTCTCTGTATTTCCGGAAGAAAGTAAAATTCCGGCACCGCACTCGGAACGTTTTTTCTCTGGATCTGGTACACATTTTTCAACCTTAACATAGCAAGAAAAAGTATAAGTTCCTTTCTCTAAAACCTGCTTCTTTGAAAATCCATTTCTTCCGTTTACTGTATTCTTACTTATGATACAGCATTTTTTAACTGGAAATCCGTCTGGAATATCTAAGTCAGCGATCGCATTTTCACTTCCAGTTTTAATCTTATCCCACTGTACAAAATATGGTTCTGGCTCCATCCAATTCTTCACAACCTTCTGCAGCGTTCCTGTCTTGCTCAGCTTGTTATTCTTTCTTCCTTCCCGTAAAAACTGATAACTGTTTGCAGCACCATCTTCATCCGACACATCCGCCGGGCAGCCGAAATTGTCAAAGTGGTAGGTAAACTTTCGATTATCACCTGTCCGACTGATTTCCCCATCCAATCCCTGTGTTTCAAACACCGTAGTATTTCCATTTCGATAGGAAATTTTCATTCTCTGCCCATTCTGTGGTCCTGTATGTTCAAAAACTTCTGACACTCGTTTTACTCCGCAGTCATCCTGGTACTTATATGAAATCTGTCGCCCATCATTATTCTGTACGCTCACCAGAATATCTCCATCGTAGAAAAATTCCGTACTTTTATTATCCGGATAACTAATTCTGGTCAGATGTCCTGCACTGTCATAGGAAAAATAAATGCTTCTTCCATTCGCATTCAGATTGCCCAGGTTATTGTCTTTTCCATATCCGAAGTCCATTCTTGCACCGGTCGGGTCAATCAGATATGCCAGATAGTTTCCTGCTGTGGACGGGCCGTACTGCGCTTTCTGCAGATTTCCGTTGGAATCCTTGATACTCCTCATGTACTTGTCATGTCCAAACGCATATTCCCAGCCGTTTTTGTCCTTCATGATGTAATAAGAATCTCCGTCGGAAGAGCTTGTCTGCGTCAGCTCGTATCCAAGTCCATCTTCATCCTTTAATTTATTTCCATCCGCTGTATCTTTATAAAAGTAATGCCGGGTTCCATCTCCATCTGTGTAGACATACGGGAAGTTTGCGTTTCCTGTGGCTTCCATTTCCTGGATGAAGTTCATTCTCCAGCCTTTTCCCATACGGTTGTTTTTACTCCGTTCTGACAGATTATACACATGACGGATATGAATCGGCAGCAGTCCACCGCTGGTTGACGCATCTTCATGCACCCATACAAGGTTTCCATTGAAGTCATTAACATAGCCATGGCCTGCGCGTCCGGCATCCTGCTCATGGTAGCTGTAATAGTCCTCGAGTCCTGTTGTACTACGGTAATAAAAGATTCCTTGCGGGAAATACTCGGAAGTAATTCCATAAGAGTTATTGGATGGATAATCAGAAGAAATGAAAACGGCTTCCTGATATGGTGTCTCATTCTGTGCCGTGATAACAATTCCATGATTTACCCCTGTGTTATACCACTCACGCACCAGTTTTGTTACGTTGAATCCGCACGGTGTAACGGTAATTGTATTACCGGACTGTACCTGCTTTACACTGCAGTAATCCAGTACATTCGACTGATATGCCGGCTGATTGTTCCATGTGGTTGATCCCGGATTCCATCCTCCCGTTACTTTATGGGCGGTAATAAAAACGGCTGGTTGCTGTCCGAAGAATACCGGTACTGCCATACATAGATTTTTGCATCGTAGATAACCGCTCCAGGTTCCATTGCAGGCAAGCTGGTAAATTTCAGGAAAGAACGGCATTTTCCATATTCCCGGTTATGGCCTACGGTAAAAGAACCATAAGAAGCTACCACCGCGCTGTCCGGACTTTTTTCTCGGACAAACGTATCGTCAATTGCCCTATTTGTTTTCGAGGTTTCTGCCGATGGATCAATCACAACTGGATATACTCGGTTTTCGTCCTGAAGCCATTTCTGATCCGGTACGACGCTTAAAATACTGCAATGCTGCTCCGCATCGGTTTCCAGTTCATAGTGTACCTGTTCCGAATAATTTCCGGCTGCATCGTACATACACGGCGGGGCAAAATAATAAAAAACTTCTTCTGTTTCTTCATCAATCAGGTCAATTCCTCCGTCTTCCCGAATGACAATCATCATCCCCGGGAACTGCAGGGAAAACGAATATTCAAGAGCTGCTGCTTTTATCGATTTTAAGATCAGGTTTTCTTTTACCTGTTCTCCGATGATTTTGTATTCGAGATCTACATTCTCTGCAATCTCTGCATAATGTCCGGCAGCCACAAGACCCGGAACACTCATTTTTTCCTGATTTTCCTGCTCCACGCTTTTTTCTTCTGTTTTCTGCACTGCGGCTCTGTTCTGCATTCCTTCTTCTGTCGGATAGAGATTTTCCGGCTGAAATACAGCTTCACGCTTCTGTGCCTGTACTGCCGCCTGGCTTCGGATGTTCTGTTTTTTCTGCTTTTCTGCCAGAAATCCCCAACTCAGTTTTCTTCCCATTTTTTCAATAGTAACCATTTCATTTGCATTACTGCTTTCCGCAAAATGGACTTTTACCCGGGATGCATGGTTCTGATAACCGTTTTCTGTTTTTTCCAGTCTGTTATCAATTTCCTTCCACTCTTCTCCTTCTTTATAATGAACCGGGTATCCGTAAATGACGGCTGCACCGCCATGATTTTCTGTTCGAAAGTTTTTGGTAAAACGGTCTCGTTTCTGTAAAATTTCCGCGATTACGCGATCTGTTTTCTGACTCATTTTAATTTCTCCTTTTTCTTCATCCTGTATTGTTTCTGGTTTCGTAAATACTTTATCTGCGCGCTTCTGATAAAGTTCTAAATTTAGAGAATCACCTATTGACTTTTCTCTATGGAAACTCTAATATAGAAATATAATCTTCTCTATCTTTAGGTTTTTCTCTAAATTTGATCTCATTATATAGAGTATTCTCTATTTTGTCAATACATTTTTTAGGCTTTTATCTATTTTTTTATTGGAGGTATGTTATGAACTGCGTAGAACGTGTAAAGCAAATCTGTAAAGAGCGGAAAATTCCAATATCGAAGCTGGAAAAAGACCTTGGGTTTTCCAACGGTTATGTCGGTCAGCTAAAAAAAGGATCCTTCCCCGCTGAGCGTCTTTCCAAAATTGCCGACTATCTGAGTCTTTCCCCTCAATATCTGATGTACGGAGAGGAACCTGCACCAGATCCGGTACTGACTTCCCGTGACGAACGGGATATTGAAAAAAATCCTCGCCCGCACCAAAGAACAGCTTCTTTCTCAGGAGGGACTGATGTTTGACGGCGATCCCGCTTCCCCGGAAGCCATCGATTCCATTCTTTCGGCAATGCAGATCGGTATGGAACTCGCAAAAAAGAAGAACAAAGAAAAATACACACCGAAAAAATATAAAAAGGACTGATGTCTATGGACATAAAAAAAAGAGCGAATCAGATCGCTCACCGATTCCAGTCACGGAATCCTTTTGAAATTGTCCGTGGACTGAATGTGATTCTCGTGGATGCTCCTTTAAGCGGAGTCCGTGGTTTTTATCAGTATTTTCAGAGAAACCATATCATCTATCTCGATGAAACTCTTTCCGAGCAGGAGCGCACACTGGTTCTGGCACACGAACTTGGGCATTTGTTTCTCCATAAAAAGGCAAATGCCATCTTTATGGATACCAGAACTCATTTAAAAACGGCAGAATATGAAACCGAAGCTGATACCTTTGCCATTGAGCTGCTCCTGCCTGATGACACTTTCTCAGAATATCTTTCTGCGGGCTATACCTCAGAGCAGATATCACGGATTACGGGCTATGCGCAAAGATTGATTGATTTAAAAGCTTCTCATATCAAAATATTGTAATTTCGTTAACTCACAAAAAGACAGCTTCCTGCCTGATGGATTGACTCCATTCTTAAGGCAGGAGGCTGTCTTTTCCTACTATACCCGCTCTAACTAAAAGCTGCTGCATCGGCGTAAGATTTTCGGTTTTAAGGTCGTTCAGTTCCCGAATTTTTTCCGTTGTCGTATAAAATTTCTTTGCGATATCCCACAGTGTATCCCCCGGCTTGACGAAGTAGCAGGTGATGCCCGGGAGGCTCTGCAGTTCTTCCGGATCTCGGTCTTTTTCTTCGACGTACTGCATTACCATCTCTTTTCTGCGGCGGAAGACGAGGGCGTTCAGGTTCAGTACGACTTTGGCTTCGATGTCGCTGCTGTCCGGCATGGTTGTGGAGAGCTGGTCAATGGAGGACTGGAGTTCGTAGCGGCAGTCCGGTCCGATTCCCGGGACTTCGATGGTGTGGCGGAAGGGTATGGCGGTTTCGGCGGCGTAGAACGGCATTTCATCGTCGCTCACGACATAGAGCGCCCTGAGTTCCACCACGCCGGTTACTTCGATGCCGTTTTCTACGATTCTTTCCTCGTCGATCTTGATTTTGCCGTCGCTGTGGCAGATCTGCAGAATTTTATTTTTCGGCACGCGCATCTGCAGTTTGTCGGTCAGGCGGCATTTGGAGGAATTGCGGATCAGAAGGCTCTCCAAAGTCTCCTCCTGCACTTTTGGAATGCATTCTCGGTGCGGATGGTAAACGTCCTGCAGAAGTGATACGGTTTCTTCCTGATACAGACAGATGTCAAGTTCGAGTACGGCCTCCGCCTGCAGGACCCGCTCCTCGCCGTCGGAATCGGGCTGGATTTCGAGTGTGGTCTGGCCGAGTGTGCTTTCGATCCGCGGGATCATCTCGGAGATGCAGCCCTGGCATTCCACTTCTGCCTGGAACGGGAGCGCCTGCTCCACCCACTGCAGCGGGTGATCCTCCTCGCCGTCGCTGTACAGACAGAAGACAAAGAGTTCTCCCTGCGCACTGACCCGCCCCTCCTCAGAGCGGAGATCGAGACCGCGCACTTCCAGATCCTGCCAGAGAATCTCGTGCAATTCCGGCTTGCCGGACGGAATCGTAAGCTCCTTTTTGACACGCAGCACATCTTTTTTCTGCACTGCAAGCTCAACCACGCGGTATTCCTGCCTTTTTACCGCGACGTCGCTCTCCCCGCGGATTTCCATCGGCACGGCAAGGTCGCACAGTTCCTCGATCCACGCGTGCAGCGTGACGATCGCGCGCACGCCCAGCTTCCGCGAGTTGATGAGATGCAGGTTCAGATCTTCCACTTCCCAGGTGATGCAGACCTTGTCGCCCCCTGTCAGACCATCGAGATGGATCGTCTCGTCGATCGGAAGCTCGCCGGAGAGCTGGCAGATCCGGCGCCGTTCGCCGTCGGAGACGTACAGCAGATGAAAGGTGAGGCCGCCGAATACACGCGCTTTTCCTTCCGAAATCTGCACATCCCCGATCGTCACCTCGCCTTTTTTCTGAATCATCCGCCCCACATCGGGCCGTGCGTCCGGCACATTGTAGTCCTCATCAAACGTAATCTGTGACACCGCTTCGCTTTTTCTGCTGATCTGATGCAGAATCTTTTTTACAAAATCCATAAGGCTCCTCCCACTCTAATCCTCAAATACGACTGAGATTCCCGCCGCCGCTTTCGTTTTCAGCACGACGTAAGGGCAGGAGGCGGCGCCTTTCTGCTCCTCCTTTGCGGCAGGTCCGACGAGTTTTGTCCGCACGAAAACGGCGTTTTCCGATTTCGATACTTCTTCGATCTGTATGGAAAAGCCTCCGCTTTTCTGCTTTCCGTAGCCGCGCAGTATGTAGAGATCGTCCCCGCTCTCGTACGCCATCTGGAACGCGGATTCTTTTTTCCTGCGCAAAATCTGATCGATTTCCGGCGGAAAATCGCCCGGCTTTACAATCGCATACGACAGTTCCTTCCGCTCGCCCTCGCTCACATCTGTGATCCGGCACGATGCCAGGAGCATCAGAATCACCGCCGCCAGAAGAACTCTTCCCCGTCTCTTTTTCTTCATCATTCCAAACGCCGCTTCCTGCTCTTTCTATCCATTGTATGACGGGCCACAGTCTTCTATGACGCAAAATCTTTTTCCGAAAAAGACGAAAGTTATTGCAACCCGCCCCATATATGACGTATACTGAAAAGTACGCAATAACTGAATATCACTATTTTTACCAAGAGGAGAAAAAGATTCATGATTCGTTTTATTCTGGTCATTCTGACCGCTTTTCTGTATCTGATTCTGTCGATCCCGGTGCTTCTTGTTCTGCTTCTGATCCGTAAGAAAAAGCCGGAGGTCTGTGACAAGGTAAGCCGCTCCCTGATCCGCTGGTATTTTCGCGTAATTCTTGTTTTTCCGGCACGAAGTCACCGTAAAGGTCAGGAAATATTCCGAAGGACCGGGCTGTTCTATACATCGGCAATCACCGCAGCTATTTTGATATCCTTGTAACCTACACAACGGTTCCGGGCTCCTGCGGATTTGTCGCAAAAAAAGAGCTTTCACGCATTCCGCTGTTAAAGAACTGGATGGAACTCATCCACTGCCTGTTTCTCGACCGTTCCGACATCAAGCAGGGTCTGCAGATGATTCTCTCCGGATGTGAGGAGATCAAAAGCGGCACTTCCATCTGTATCTTCCCGGAAGGCACCCGCGGCAAAACACCAAGCGAGCTGGAGCTCGGCGAATTCCACAACGGTTCATTCAAGATGGCAACAAAGACCGGCTGTCCGATCATTCCGCTTTCCATCTCCGGTTCCAGAAATATTCTGGAAGCACACTTTCCGAAGATCCGCGCCACACACGTTACTGTGACGTACGGCAAACCGATTCTTCCGGGTGAGCTTACGAAGGAAGAGAAAAAAGAGATTGGAAATTATACGAAAAACATTCTGCTGGAACAGCTGAAAGAAAATCCGGCAAGATAAAATCAATGACTGGCCTGAGCGTGTCTGAAAAACCATTTCCGCAAGCTGCAAGCCCCACTTTGCGGGAGATTTTGCCCTCATTCGGTTGCCGTAGCCCGCTACGCCGCCCTCATTCGAACAAAAATCTCCCACAAACTGGGACTCGCAGCTTGCGAAAAGCCTTTTTCAGACACGCTCTAGAAAAAGAGCCGAACCCTTCTGTTTTTTTCCAGAAGTGTCCGGCTCTTTTTCTGTCTTATACTCTTATTTCTCTGCAGAGAGCATCTCCACAATCTTTCCATACTCCATAAAGTGCGATGCCTTTACCAGAATCTGATCCCCGTCCTGTAAGAGTTTCGGCAGTTCTGCCATCAGGCTTTCGCGGTCTGCGAAGTGGCGGATTTCCAGTTTCGGGTCTGCCTCTTTTGCCGCTTTTGCAAGATGCTCGCAGAGCGGTCCCGCACAGTAGAGGGCGTCAATGCCGCAGGTTCCGGCATGTGTGCCGACTTCGGCGTGGAGTGCTGTCTCATCGGTTCCGAGCTCGCCCATATCGCCGAGCACGGCCACTTTTCTTCCCTTCGCCTCTTTCAGAACATCGAGAGATGCCTTCATCGAAACCGGGTTTGCGTTGTAGCAGTCATCGACAACGGTGTATTTTCCTGTCTCGATGATGTGGAATCTTCCGCTCACCGACTGCAGTGTCTCGATTCCCTGTTTGATCTGCTCCAGCGTCAGCCCGTACGTGCATCCGACTGCGGTTCCGGCCAGCGCATTGTAAACCATATGGCGTCCCGGAATCGGAATCAGTGCAGAAAAGCTCCCCTGCGGGGTATGAATCCGGCAGGAAATGCCGCGGAAGCCCTGGCTCTCGATCTCATCGGCATAATATTCGTTCTTTTCATCCAATCCGAAATGAACCGGCTTGATGCCGTGAACCGTTCCAACAGTAGACAGCTTATCATCGTCCCCATTGATGATAATGTGCCCGTTCTCACGCAGATGATCAAAGATCTCGGTCTTCGCCTGTAAAATACCGTCTCGCGTCTTCAGATTTTCCAGATGGCACCAGCCGATATTCGTAATGACTGCGGTCTCCGGGCGTGCGATCTTCGCCAGACGGTGCATCTGGCCGAAATCGTCGATTCCCATCTCGAGAACCGCCATCTCATCCTCCTCGCGCAGGCGGAAAACAGTAAGTGACAGTCCCAGCTCATTGTTAAAGTTCGCATCCGTTTTCAGCACACGGTATTTCTGCGCCAGCACCGACGCGATCGTCTCCTTTGTACTGGTCTTTCCAACACTTCCCGTAATGCCGACAACCGGAATATTGAGCTGCTGCATATAGTATTCTGCCATTGCTTTAATGGCCTCCATGGAATCCTTCACGAGGATATACGGGCATGGCGGTGTTTCAAGTTTCTGCTCGGAAATAACAGCAAGTGCGCCCTGGGAAGCCACGTTCGGGATAAATTTATGGCCGTCCACACGCTCACCCGGAATTGCAACGAAGAGGCTTCCCTCTCCCGCTTTCCGGCTGTCCGTCACGATATCCGTGACTTCCGCTGTTTTCTTTTCTTCCGGTCCGAAGTAGATTCCGCCGCACACCTCTGTGATGTGCGCAAGTGTCATATTTTTCATGCGTTGTTACCTCTTTTTCTGAGAGAAAGCTGGATCAGCAGCTCGCAGAGTTCCGGATAGGAAATGCCGAGTACCTGTGCCTCCTGCGGCAGAAGGCTGGTCGGGGTCATGCCCGGAAGGGTGTTTGCCTCGAGGCAGTACATTCTTCCGTCCTTGCGCATCATAAAGTCGAGACGGCAGTAGTTTTCGATACCGAGAGCGGCAGCGCCGTCCTCTGCGTGCTTCTGCATTTCTTTCGTCTGCTCCTCCGTCAGTACGGCCGGGCAGGTATCAACAGTAGCTCCGGCTTTGTATTTGTTCGTGTAATCATAGAAGCCTTCGATCGGTGCAATCTCGATGATCGGGTAAGCCTTTCCGTCTACCACGCCAACGGAGAACTCTCTTCCCTCGATATACTCCTCAACGACAACCTCCGGTTCGTAGGAGAAAGCATCCTTCATAGCCTGCCAGTATTCTTCGTTCGTGTGTGCAATATAGACACCGACACTGGAACCGCCGCAGCACGGTTTTACGACAACCGGAAGCTCCAGGCCAAAGCCGGACAAAGGCTCGCTCTCCTGGCCTTTTTTCAGGGTCACGCCGTTCGGGGTCGGCACATGGTGTGCACGGAAGAACTGTTTGTGATGGATTTGTCCATTGCGAGGGCGCTGCTTAAATAGCCCGTTCCGGTATACGGAATGCCGAGCAGATCGAACGTAGCCTGTACCTTTCCGTCCTCTCCGTTTGCGCCATGCAGGGCAAGGAAAACAACATCCGCTGCCTCGCAGAGTTCCAGTACGTTCGGTCCGAAAAATCTGCGGCGGGATTCGATCATTTCGTTTAATCCTGCATCAAAGCTGTGCATATATTCTGCTGCTTTGTCTATATCGTACGCCTCCTCTGCAAATACATCTTCCAGGTTCCCCTTCACATCGATACCGCAGAAAACGTCTACCAGAACTGCCTGATGGTTTTTCTCGCGGAGTGCCTTGCAGACCATAGTTCCCGATGTAATGGATACCGAACGTTCCGTGCTGGTTCCTCCAGCTAATACTACTATTTTCATCTATCAAAATCTCCTTTATTTGATGTGCTTCTGCTGTGATGCTTAAGCGTTTTTCCTACAGGCTGTTTTTCTGTGTAGGCTGCGGCCCGGTTACATCATCCAGGCTATAGTATACGATAACCGGGTCACCAATTTCAATAGCATTGAACACTTTTTCTGCTTCTGTGTATGGGGTATTCACACATCCGTGGGATCCGTTCGTCAGATAGATGTCCCCGCCGTACTCGGTACGCCAGCTCGCATCGTGGATTCCGACGTCGCCGTTAAACGGAAGCCAGAACATGACATGGCTCGGATAGAGCTTGAAATCACAGTCACTTTTTTTCGCATCCACCGCCCAGACACTGCCTGCCGGAGTGTCATAGCCCGTCGCATGATTGCCCGTTGTGACCGGTGTTTCCGTCACCAGAACGCCATCCTTGTAGCACCACATTTTCTGCTGGGAAATGCACACCTCGACGTATGTATTTCCGATATCATTTGCCGAGCGGTCATTGGCCGTATAGAGGTAAACCGGGTCGAGATTTCCCTGTGTTTCGTCCTCGATCGCCTGCAGAAGTGCCTGCATTGTCTCCTCCTTGTCGATGCACCAGCCGTAATCGCCGCCCGCATTCAGGTTAATGGTCGCGCCAAGACTCGTTTTGAAGGTATGCGCCAGCCCGAAGGTGTCCGTCTCATACGCCATATGGCGCACAAAAGCTGCCGCTTCGTCCTGCGAAATCGTGTAGGTTCCATCCTCCCCCTGTACGAGCCAGCTCTGTAAGGTCGCCCGGTCTATGGCATAGCTGTTTTCACCGATTGCATATGTGATCCGCGCCGCTGTCAGGTGGTTCAGTTCCGCCATTTCCCCATTCAGTGCTTCATCATCCTGCGTAATGTCCGGTTTCCGGTAAACATCTTTTTCTTCCAGATCCACGCTCGCCGCTCCGGCATCCAGCGCCTCGATGACAGCCTGCTCCGCCTTCTCATAGTCCACCTGCTCGCCCTCTGTTTCCGGCACAATAACGTACGAGGTTCCGTCATCCGTCAGATACGCATCCGTCGGCGCTTCCTGCTGTTCTTCCTGAAACCCTTCCATCGTCTGCAGTTTTTCCTGCACCATTTCTTTGTCATAGACAGAGTCCGCCGCCACCTGGTTTTCTTTCTCTTTCCAATAGAATGCAGGCCATGCAAGAGTATTCTGGGACTCCAGCAGTTTTTCCACCGCGTGGTCGTCCACATACGTGAGGCCGATCTCCGTGCCGCTTAATGTCTCTGTTTTTCCACCGCGCTCGGTAATGCTGAGTGTATAATCCACAATGTGCTTCTGAATTTTCTCTTTGACCTGCTCTGCGGTCAGCCCTGCGCAGTTCAGTCCGTTGATCGCGGTTTTCGGGAAAAAGTGGGATGCATAGTAATGCCCCACGCCCGCGTAACCGCCTGCGGCCGCAAGGAGTGTGAGTCCTGCGGCAATTCCTATTACTTTCTTTTTCATGTTTTTCCTTTCTGTCCCATAGAAAATTTCTTTTTAACTTTCTAATAGAAAAAAGCCGGAACTCCCACACCAGAGTTCACAAAAACTGTGTCCCCCGGGAGAATCCGGCTTTTGTATTTTTACTTATCTGTTATTTGCTTTCCAGAATCTTATCCACGCTGACCAGTTTGACACTCAGCACGAATACCTGACCTGCGATTTCCAGCTCTTCCGGTGTCGGGAAGGACGGTGCAATACGGATGTTGGAATCCTGCGGATCGTTGTGATATGGATACGTTGCGCCCGCGCCTGTCATGGTAAGACCGGCCTCGTTTGCCTTTGCAACGATCTTCTTTGCGCATCCCTCCATCGCATCGAAGGAGATGAAGTATCCACCGTTCGGTTTTGTCCAGGAAGCGATGCCAAGGCCGCTCAGCTCCTGATCCATTACCTGCAGAATTGCCTCGAATTTCGGTCTTAAGATCTCAGCATGCTTTTTCATCTGATTCATCACGCCGTCCAGGTTCTGGAAGAATTTTACATGGCGCAGCTGATTCAGTTTATCATGACCGATGATCTGGAAGTTCATGTACTCCTGTGCCTCTTTGAGGTTTGCCTCAGAAGAAATGAGAGCTGCAATTCCGGCTCCCGGATAGCTTACTTTCGAAGTGGATACGAACTCATAGACCATATCCGGATTTCCGGCTTTCTCGCACTCCTCGATGATGTTCAGCAGGTGATCCTGTCTGTCATCATACAGGTGATGGATGATATATGCATTATCCCAGAAAATACGGAAGTCTTTGGCTGCCGGTTTCAGGTTTGCAAATCTTTTGACGGTCTCATCGGAGTAGGTGTAGCCCTGCGGGTTGGAGTATTTCGGTACACACCAGATTCCCTTGATGGCGTCATCTTCTGCAACGAGTTTTTCTACCATGTCCATGTCCGGTCCTTCTGGTGTCATCGGAACATTGATCATCTCAACGCCGAAGTACTCGGTTACACCGAAGTGACGGTCATAGCCCGGTACCGGACAGAGGAATTTTACTTTGTCCAGCTTGTTCCACGGAGTGCAGCCTGCAACGCCCTTCAGGAACGAACGTGCTACGGTATCAAACATAATGGTAAGGCTGGCGTTTCCGTAAACGATGACGTTTTCCGCCGGAACCTCACAGATATCTCCGATCAGTTTTCTTGCTTCCGGAATACCGGTCAGCACGCCGTAGTTCCGGCAGTCGGTTCCATCTTCTGCGAAGGTGTCTTCATTTTTCGAGAGAACGGTAAGCATTCCTTCCGTGAGATCTAACTGGGCTGCTGCAGGTTTTCCCCTGGAAATATTCAGATTGAGGCCTTTTGCTTTTACCTCTGCAAATTCCTGCTCCAGTCTGGCTTTCTCGGCAACTAATTCTTCTTTGGTCCATTCGATATACGGTTTCATGAAACGTCCTCCCTTGTACTTTCCTTACCCGTTTTTCAGGTTTCTTGCTCAACTAAAGACCATTTTACCAGATCATGAGTTTCTGTCAAGGAGAACTTGCATGTTTTATACACTTTTCAGCATTTTATCCCACTTTTTGCAGTTTTATACTTCATTTCCTGCAATTTCAGCCAAATGTTTTTCGTATGACGGACATACGTCCGCTGCCAAAAGATGTTTTAAACGTTGTCAGACTGCCATCTTCCCGATGCACCGCACGGCAGAACAAGGCCGGTCGACTTGACCGGAAGGCCGATTTCCTGTGCTTCTACGTGGCCTTTGTACTGTTTTAATTCCAGGGAAATCATGTACGTCAGGACAGCCGGTGCAAGTCCTGTCGTGTAAGAATTCACAAGGAAGAACAGCGGGTCATCGCTTAAGAGCTGCGTGCAGAGCCTGATGAACGGATGAATCGACTCCTCGATTTTCCAGATCTCGCCCTTTGGTCCTCTTCCGTAGGACGGCGGGTCCATGATGATCGCGTCGTAGTGGTTGCCTCTGCGGATCTCGCGCTCGACAAATTTGGTGCAGTCATCCACAAGCCAGCGGATCGGCTTGTCCGAAAGGCCGGACACGGCAGCGTTCTCTTTTGCCCAGTTGACCATGCCTTTGGATGCATCGACATGTGTGACGCTTGCGCCTGCTGCGGCCGCTGCGAGCGTTGCGCCTCCCGTGTAGGCGAACAGGTTCAGCACTTTAATCGGGCGGTTGGCACGGCGGATCAGATCGCCGAACCAGTCCCAGTTCGTTGCCTGCTCCGGGAAAAGGCCGGTGTGTTTGAAGCTGAACGGTTTCAGGCGGAAGGTCAGGTCTTTATAGTTGATCTCCCACTGCTCCGGCAGATGGAAAAACTCCCATTCTCCGCCGCCCTTGCTGCTTCTGTGATAATGGCCGTTTTTCTTTTTCCAGCCCGGATTTTCTTTTTTCGTGTTCCAGATGACCTGCGGGTCTGGTCTTACCAGAAGGTAATCTCCCCACCGCTCCAGTTTTTCTCCGCCGGACGTATCCAGCACTTCATAATCTTTCCATCCATCTGCTATCCACATTTTATTGGTTTCCTTTCTCTTTTATCTCAAAATTTATCGTGTTCTGAATTGTACGTTCCTATGATACCATAAAAGTATTGTTTTTCCAAAACATTTCTTATATCATAGTTCTGGGCATCCGCGCATTTGATCCGGAAATCTGCCCGTGGAAAGGATTTTTCTCATGGAAACCGTACTCTTATATCAGATCAAAGGAACGAAAACAGCTGTGCTTTTAAAGCCGGTTCTCTTAAAGCTCGGTATCCGCGTGCGCATTGTGGAACCGGAACAGTATCTCCAGTCGATCGGATTTCTTGCCGGAAATAAAGCATTTGCAGAATCCCCCGAAGCCTATGACGGCGCCGGATTTGATGAACCAATGATGGTCATGGCCGGCTTTTCCGAGCGGAAACTCGATCTTTTTCTCACCGAAATGCGCCGGAAAAAAGTGCCGCCGATCGCCCTCAAAGCCATCGTCACAACGCAGAACCAGGCGTGGAATTCGCTGCAGCTCTACAGAGAATTAAAAGAAGAACACGAAAAAATGAAATCGTACCGGAAATAACTGGTCTGGTCAAAAAATCCGGAATTGGAACTTTTTCTTCATGCCACCACTCCCTATAATAGGGTGCAATCAAGGAACGAAAGTTCCAGATACCAAAGGAGTGCGTTGTTATGAAAAATGAAAAAGTCTGGAAAATCGCAATGACAGGTGTCTTTGCAGCCCTTTCCTACGTTGTCTTCACCTTCCTGCAGTTCAAAATCTGGCTGCCAGGCGGAGATGCCACCTCGATCCATTTCGGAAACGCTGTCTGTGTGCTCGGTGCACTGATTCTCGGCGGTGTTTACGGCGGAATCGGCGGTGCGATCGGCATGACCATCGGAGATCTTCTCGATCCGGTCTATGTGGTATACGCACCAAAGACCTTCATCTTAAAATTCTGCATCGGCCTCATCGCAGGACTGATCGCACACAAAATCGGTAAAAATCAACGAGCAGACCGATCAGAAACAGATCTTCAAATGGGCACTGCTTGCAGCCATCGGCGGACTTCTGTTCAATGTGATCTTCGATCCGCTCATCGGTTACTTCTACAAACTGGTTCTTCTTGGAAAACCGGCAGCAGAGGTTACCTTAAGCTGGAACGTAGCGGCAACTTCCATCAACGCCGTACTTTCCACCATCGCTTCCGTTGTCATCTACATGGCACTGCGTCCGGCTCTTCAGAAATCCGGACTGTTTAGCCAGGTAAAAGCAGCAGCGAAATAAAAAAAAAATTTCATTTACGCGATATCCAAAAAAGTCACCATGTTCTATTTCGAACCGGTGACTTTTTTCATGCATTTCTTTTTATTTTTCAGCGGTGGCTGCTGCCTCTTTTTCCTCGTGCTTCGGGGTCAGCTTCTCGTTGATGAATCCATTTTCTTTCATCTTCTCTTACTCCTCATTTTTTGTTTTTTCTCCGGCGAACCACGCTTTTTCAATCATTTCCAGTTCCCGTATATCAATACAGTTGGGAATGCTTCCTTCTCTTACCGCCTTCTGGCACTCTTTGAGATCCATCCAGCGGACTGCTTCTACTTCCGACTCCTGTAGATGCAGTTTTTCCGCCTCGACCGGCTTCGTGTAAAGATACACGGCGCTGACCTCATGATCGTGGAACGGTTTTCCGTAAAAAACACCGTGTGATACTTTTTCCAGCAGGCCAAGATCCCTCAGCTCCTCTGCCTCTGTGTGGATGCCGAGCTCCTCGCCGATTTCCCGCAGAGCCCCTTCCAAATATGTATCGCCCGCCGAAAGATGGCCGGCGCTTGAAATATCGTAGCAGCCCGGATTCGAATCTTTCCAGGCACTCCTTTTCTGCAGCAGTACCTCACAGCCGCTCTTCTCATTCGCCCGTGCAATCCAGATATGTGCCGTTCCGTGACACCGTCCCTCACTGTGCGCCACGCCGCGTTCTACGATGGTTCCGGTCGGCGTGCCGTCGCCTGAGCGCTCCTCAAAAAGTTCCATCTGTTTTCCGTTCAGCACCGCTTCTGCGAGCGTGTCGCCCACATACCGCAGCTTCAGGGAGAAAAACGGCTCGTCTTCATTCAGAAGGCGGAAAAAGATTTTGTCTCCCTCCCACAGATTCAGGTGCAGGACGTCCTCTTTTTTCACCCAGGCGAGTTCGCCCTCATCACATGCAGTCGGTTCTCCCGTGAATCCGTCTGCCGTGTAGAGACACATATACTCCATGTACTCCACCGTTTTGCTGTTTTCTGCCTCTGTCACAAAGGTAACGAGACCGCGGAAACGCCAGCTCGTCAGCGTGTAGCCGGTTTCCTCTTTTACTTCACGCAGCAGGCATTCCTCCGGGCTTTCGCCAAGTTCCGCATGGCCGCCGACGCCGATCCACTTGTCCTTGTTGACATCGTTCTTTTTCACCGTGCGGTGCATCATCAGATAGCTGTCATCCTTTTCGATGTAGCACAGCGTTGTCATGCAGCCTCTGCCTCTTTCTTCTGTTTTTTCCTCCATCTTGACTCCCTCCGTCGTGTGCCGGACTTTCTTTCCGCTTCTTTTGTTTTTCAGGAAAAATGTATTTCTGCACACACCTTTTTCTCGTTTTCTATTCTACCATACTTTTTCAGAATTCCAGCAACAAATTTCTATCTTTTTGCAGATCTTTCACGAAAAATGTAACGACCATTCCGCATCTTCTTGACTCTCACACAGTACTGTGTTAAAGTGTCTGTAATTGATGTTTTGTCACCCGTAAACAACGTTTCTTATCATTTCTTACATTTGAGGTTTTCATGATGGAAAAACAGACGATAGTTGTGAAAGTCGGCACCAGCTCCCTGACACTCTCAGACGGAACCATGGATGCTGAAAAAATACGGAACATTACGACCCAGCTTGCCGCGCTGCAGACGGCAGGCCACCATGTGATTCTCGTTTCCTCCGGTGCGATCGCCGCAGGCTTTTCCCGTCTCGGCTTTAAAAAACGGCCGACGAAAATTGCCGATAAACAGGCTGCCGCTGCTGTCGGCCAGGGCCTTCTGATGGAGGAATACACGAAAAATCTGATGGCGTACCAGATTCCGTGTGCGCAGATTCTTTTGAACCGCAGTGACTTTGAGGACCGCCGCCGCTATAAAAACATCTTCGGCTCCCTCTCCGTCCTGCTCGGGCGCGGTGCGATTCCGATCATCAATGAGAACGATACGATCGCGATTGAGGAGCTGAAGGTCGGCGACAACGACACGCTCTCCGCCCAGGTGGCTGCGATGCTGCATGCATCGCTTCTGATTCTGCTGACCGATATCGACGGGCTCTACACTGCCAATCCAAAGAGTGACCCGAATGCGCGCCATATCGACGTGGTAAATGAGATCACGCCGGAGCTCACTGCTGCGGCAGGCGGTGCGGGATCGGGCAACGGAACGGGAGGCATGACAACGAAGCTCTCCGCCGCTTCGCTTGCCACAAGAGCCGGTGTGCCGGTTCTGATCTGCTCCTCGGCGGAGGAAAACAACATTGTGCGTGCGGTGAAAGGAACCGCAAAAGGAACGTACTTTACCGCCAGCGGCCACAACATGAAAACGCGTCTGCAGTGGATGGCATTCTATGCGCCGAGTGCGGGCAACCTCTACGTCGATGAGGGTGCCGCAGAAGCACTTGCTGTTCAGGCAAAGAGCCTGCTTCCTAAAGGCATCGTGGCAGTCGAAGGCGATTTCAAGAAAGGCGATGTCGTCAGCGTCTTCCGGCGCGGCAGCCATGAATATCTCGGAAAGGGCATTGTCAACTATGACCGGCCGGATCTGCAGAAAATCATGAACGAAAGCACCAGCCACACGGAAGCAATCAACCGCGATAACTGGATCGGCGCGGAATAAATGGTGCCGAATAAAGCATTCTTTTGTTTACGAAAATTCCCCTCCGTGTTATAATATCTGTATTCAGCCGGCTGCAGGTTTTTCTTTCAGCGAGGAAAGGAAGCTGCATCCGGTTTTCCATGTGCTTTTGGTTTTACTTCGAGAGCACAGCAAACACAAAGGAGGGTTTTTACCAATGAAATACGATTTTACATCTCTGATGAACCGCAGCGGCCACGATTCGATCGCTGTCGATCAGATCCCGATTCCGGGTGCGGAAGTCAAAGAGGGCTTCTCCCGCATCCCGATGTGGGTGGCCGACATGAACTTCCCGTCTCTTCCGACCATTCAGGAAGCAATTCACGCGAGAGTCAACGAACCTCATTTTGGCTACTTTAATCTGCCGGATGCATATTTTGACAGCATCATCCGCTGGCAGAAAGAGCGCAACGGTGTGGAAGATCTGCCGCGTGAGGCGATCGGCTATGAGAACGGCGTGCTCGGCTGTGTTGCTTCGGCTGCTGCCGCTTTTACATCCCCGGGCGAATCCATTCTTCTGCATTCCCCGACATACATCGGTTTTACCGGTGTTCTTGAGAACTGCGGACGCAATATCGTTCTCTCCGATCTTGTTCAGGATGAGAACGGCGTATGGCGTATGGACTACGCCGATATGGACCGCAAGTTAAAAGAACACAACATTCATTTCGCGATTTTCTGCTCTCCGCACAACCCGACAGGCCGTGTCTGGGAGCGCGAGGAAATTGAAAAAGCGATGGAAATTTACAAAGCAAATGAATGCGTTGTCATCTCCGATGAGATCTGGTCTGACCTGACACTGCCGGGCTTCAAACATATCCCGACGCAGTCCGTTTCGAAGGATGCACGCGAGCGCACCATCGCACTTTATGCACCATCCAAGACCTTTAACCTGGCTGGCCTTGTAGGCTCCTACCACATCATCTACAACCGCATGCTGCGCGACCGTGTGGAGAAGGCTTCGTCCCTTTCTCACTACAATTCTCCGAACGTACTCTCTGTTCATGCGCTGATCGGCGCTTACCGGCCGGAGGGATATCAGTGGGTGGATGAACTGCGCGAAGTGCTGAAATCGAATGCGGATTATGCGTACAACTACATTCTCGAGCATTTCAAGGGCGTGAAGCTTTCCAAACCAGAAGGAACGTACATGCTGTACCTCGACTGCGAGGAGTGGTGCAAGGAGCATGATACCGATATGGATACACTGCTGAAAGCCGGTGTTGCTGTCGGCGTGATCTGGCAGGACGGACGGCCGTTCCACAGACCGTATGCGATCCGCCTGAATCTGGCACTGCCGCATGTGCTTGTGAAAGAGGCATTTGACCGTATGGATAAGTATGTATTCAATGCGAAATAATTGTATTTTCTAATTTTATAAGCCAAACATAATGAAAGACCGAAACGGACATTTTCCTCTGCCGTTCCGGTCTTTCGCTGTTTTGTGCATCCTGTTTTTTCAGTTTTGCTCCAGCTCCCGCTGTGCCAGCATCTCTTCCACGTTGATGCCGTACTTCTTTAAATTGACGCGGCCGTTTTCCAGCACAATGCCGTCTGCCTCCAGCATATCCGCCTGTTTCCCGGCGCCGCCGAAGACAAATTCCGCGGCCAGTTCGCCTTTGGAGTTTACCACACGGTAGCATGGAATGTGCTCCGGATCTGTGTTTTTATGTAAGGCGTTTCCCACGGCACGCGCCATCTTCGGCTCGCCTGCAAGCGCTGCTATCTGGCCGTATGTCGCCACTTTTCCGCGCGGAATCTGCTTTACCGCCTCATAGATTCTTTTGGTCGGGCTGTCCGTGATGATGTCGTAGCTCTCGGCGATCATGGTACGCACAGCGTCATCGGGTACGGTTCCGTCGAGGAGAATCGTGTTCCAATGTTCTTTGTTCTGATGATATCCCGGGATAACTGACGCGAATGCATCGCGCCAGTAGTCCCGCCATTCCGGGTTTGCTTTTACATTCAGCTGAATGATTCCGTCCTTTTCATAGACCCACAGAAATGCCTTTTTGCTTCCTTTCACGCGGATGAGCTGCCAGTTGTCATCGTGAAACGGCGCTTCCTGATATGTGTCCGGGAAGGAAAGGCCATAGGATAGCGCTTCTTCTCTTGTCTTCATTGCAGACTTCCTTTCTTCCTGTCGCGGGTGTTTTGATGTTTTTTCCGCAAAACACCCGCTTTTTTCTGTATTCGTCCTGCCGCTGCGATTCTGCTTTTTTCTGCGGCATTTTTCTTTATTATATCAGTCCGCCTGCTTCTGCGCAATTTTTCACCTGCTATTTTTTCATCTTCGGCTGGAAAATCCAGCTTGCAAGATACGCGAAAATCAACGCCGCTGATGTTCCGACAGCCCCCGCCTTTAATCCGCCCTGGAACAATCCTAAAAATCCGCTTTCTTTTACGGCATCTTTTACTCCCTGAAACAAAAGATGCCCGAATCCGAGCAGCGGCACCGACGCGCCTGCCCCGGCGTATTCTGCAAATGGATCGTAGAGTCCCAGAAAGCTCAACACCGCGCCCGTGCACACAAGCGTTACCATAATTCTTCCCGGCAGCATTTTCGTGCGGTCGAGCAGAATCTGGCACAGGGCACAAATGAGGCCGCCGACCCAGAAGGCATTGAAATATTCCATAAACGTTCCCATTTTACACATCCTCCTCCCGCTCGATTACAACCGCCTGTGCAATACCAGGCACGCTGCTGCCCTCCTGAAAGCTGACCTTCGACATCAGCGCACCAGTCGGTACAAACAGAATCCTCTTCCACTCTCCGTTTTCCAGCTTCGGCAGCAGATACTCCGCCAGCACCGATGCCGCACAGCCGCAGCCGCTTCCGCCCGCGCCGGTGTCCTGTTTTGCCGGATCGAAGATCAGCATGCCGCAGTCACTGTGCTGTTCCGAGATATCGTATCCTTTTTTCTTCAGCAGCTCCAGCAGAATTTCCCGCCCCACAACGCCGAGATCTCCCGTCACAATGCGGTCGTAATCGGCCGGTTCCCGGTTGAAATCGACGAGATTCTGTGCAATCGTATCGCACGCAGCGGGGGCCATGCAGGCGCCCATGTTCTGGTTGTCTTTCAGCCCGTAATCAATGATTTTTCCCGTCGTAGCGCCCGTGATTTTCACTCTGCTCTTCGTTTTTCCAAGCACACACGCGCCGCTTCCCGTCACCGTCCAGCTCGCGGACGGCGGGCGCTGGTTTCCGTAGGCGAGCGGAAAACGGAACTCCTTCTCCGCCGTTCCAAAATGGCTCGATGTCACCGCCAGCACCCGGTCACCGTATCCTCCTGCGACTGCCATCGCGCCAAGCGAAAGCGCCTCTCCCATCGTCGAGCAGGCACCGAACAGGCCGTAGAGCGGGCAGTTCAGATCCACCAGGCCGAACGATGATGCGATTGACTGTGCCAGAAGATCGCCCGCAAAAATCATGCGGATCTGCTCCGGCCTCACATTGGCTTTCTGCATTGCCAGCTTCGCGGTGGCAAGCTGCAGTTCACTCTCGCCCTCCTCCCAGCTCTCCTGCCCGCACATCGGGTCCGAAAGCGTGTGCGAAAAGTATTCGCCCAGCGGTCCATCCTTTTCCTTTTCTCCTACAATCGCCGCGCTGCCCTCGATATAGACGGCTTTGGCAAACGAGATGCTCTGCTTTCCTGTCATCTGTCTCATCGGCAAATTCCTCCGTTTTCTTATTTTGCGTCTTACCATTTCTGACCTTCAGTATTTCCGTTTTTTCCATTCTTACGCATGATTTTCCTGTTTTAGGGAACTCTGTACGCTGTAGCACAAAAATCCTGTTTCAGAAACTTTTAAGAGGAATGTTTTTCATGAGTGAAATGCTGTATCTTCAGACGGAGCGGAATATTCAAAATCACCCTAGTCCCGTCGTGACGCTCGGCGATGTGGCGCAGTCTTTCCTGTTCAGACGGCGCTGTCCTCGCCCGCAATCAGGTCCGCCGCGTGGCGCATCTTCCCGATGACGGATACGGGCGCTACGTCTGCTCCGCCTCCACCCTCGTCCGCCTCGTCACGGAGGCCGAGGAGCACGTCGATGTCACCCACATCGGCGAGCCGAATTTTATTTTAACGTACGAGGATCCGCGTCAGAAAAACACCTGGATCAGCTGGTGCAAAACGATTCTGGTCGGCATCCTTACGTTTATCGGAACTGCGTTTTCCATTATGACCTTCCACACCGACATCGGCGTCCGCGAGCTGTTTTTGGATGTTTACACCCGTTTTCTCCCGCAGATGACGCCCGGATTTTCGGTGCTGGAAATTTCATATTCCATCGGCATCGGCCTTGGCGTCGTGCTCTATTTCAACCATTTCGGACGGCGGAAATTCACGCAGGACCCGACGCCGCTCGAGGTGGAAATGCGGGTCTACGAGGATGATATCGATACGACCATTATCGAACAGGACGACCGCTCCGGTAAAGGAAAGGAGGCTTTTCATGCGAATCCTGCCAGAGATCCTGCTGATCACAGCCGGTCTTAGCCTTGGCTTTTTCATCGCGAGCGGCCTTGTCGCGCTTGTGATCGGCCTTGGCATCGTGACACGGTACGCCGGCATCACAAAGACAGCAGGGAGCCTGCGTTTTTACGAATGCTGCTGTATGGCCGGGGCGCTGTTCGGCGATCTTTTCTCGCTTGGCACCTTCTCGTTTTCCCTGCCCTCCTGGACGGCCGGTGTGTTCTGGCTTTTTGCGGGCATTTATCTGGGAAGCTGGATCATCGCGCTCGGCGAAGTCGTCAACCTGTTTTCGATCCTCTGCCGCCGGATCGGACTGACGCGCGGACTGCCGTTTGTAATTCTCTGCATGGCGGCAGGGAAAATCGCGGGCTCTCTCTATTATTTTGCAAGTGGATTTCAATAAGAACTGGAGGTAAGATGTGATGCAGAGTTTAAAAAGTGAACGGGCAAAAAAGAATACGAACAGTTGTCAAAGAGGTGACGCCAAAGCAGAATCTCTTCTGCAATATGGCAAAAGCCTTTATCGTCGGCGGTCTGATCTGTGTCGTGGGGCAGATTCTGCTCCATATCGGCAAAACGCAGTTCTCGCTCAGCAAAGATGACGCCGGCTCCTGGTGCTCGCTGATTCTGATCCTTAGCAGTGTGATTTTAACCGGCCTCAACATCTATCAGAAAATCGTCACCTTTGCCGGCTGCGGTGCGCTCGTCCCGATCACCGGCTTTGCCAACTCGGTTGCAGCTCCTGCGATTGAATATAAAAAGAAGGACAGGTCTTCGGCATCGGTGCGAAAATTTTCACCATCGCCGGACCTGTCATTCTGTACGGTGTCTTTGCAAGCTGGCTGCTCGGCTTTCTCTATTGGCTGTGGACCGCTGCCGGGAACTGGTTTTAAATCAGTTCCGCAGCGCTTCCGCCTCTTCTTTTGTGCAGCCCTCGCGGCTGTAACGGGCTTTTTCATAGCCGTCGTGCAGCCGTCTCATACCGTCGCCGGAAAGCTCGTTTCTCTCTTCCAGCTCCGCCGGGGTTTCGGCTCCGGTCGGCTGGTATTTTCCGGCTTTTTTGATCGTTTTTTTATACTGCCGGCGGATACGCATATTCGGGGAGAGATAGCCCTCTTTCTTTTCCCGCCGCCACGGCAGATTTTCCCGTTCGTCGTTTCCCTGATGCAGGAAGAGAACTTCGTCCTCCTCATCCTCTGAGAAGGCTTTTCCCGCATTTTTTACGCTCTGGTAAATCGCCCGCAGAACCGCGATTCCGACGGCAACCATCACAAGATACATGACCGCCGTAAAAAGATTCTGGATCCACTGCGGCATCGGTTTGTACTCTTTGTCCCCCAGCATATCGGACAGATCGGCCTGCTCCATGCCCTGCGGCGTCTCGGCCTCCGGTGTTTCGATCGTAAGATCGCTTTCCAGCTCTTTCGGCTCATAACCTGCGATCGCCTCCGCAATCGGATCCTTTCCGTAGAGCGCCGATGGGAGCACGAACAGTACCAGAAGGAGTACTGCAATTTTCAGGATCAGTTTTCCCGTCCGCTGCATCGTCTCCACCGGGAGATTGGCGATTTTCTGATGGTCACGGATGAACCCGTGCATGCCGTCGAGGTACTGGCAGAAGAAGCACAGGAATACATCTGCAAAGAAAAACCAGTAGATCAGATGCCAGTAGAACGGCATTTTCATCAGCACACCGATCACATACTGTATCATAAACCAGAGAAAATGAAGGGGCTTTGGCTCATCGAGGAGCGTCGGGATCTCCCACGCTTCCATATCCGCCAGCGGCATTGAGCCGGCCGGCAGTTCCTGCGCTGCTTTCTTTAACTGGCCTTTGCGGATTCTGACATAGCCGCGGATCAGGAAAATCACAGCGGCCATAAGACCCGTCATCACGCCGGAAAGGCTCTCCAGAAATGCAGGAGAAATACCGTTCTCAAACTTGTTTTTTCCATCGTTTGCCGCCACAGACGCTTCAATTACCGCTGCCGCCTGCACACTGAACAGGGAACAGAAAAATTTCGCTGCCAGATACGTCACCGCGCAGACCGCAATTCCGCCAAGCAGAAACTGCCAGAGTGCTTTCGTTTTCCGGATCAGAATCCAGCTTGCAGCGGCCGGAATCAGCAGCAATAAGGATATGGCGCAGAAATACAGCGCCTCCCTTCCCGTCAGCTCCAGAAAACCGGCGGCAAAGCCATAGATACCGGCGAATAAAAGCCAGACATGAAGCCAGGTCAGCGGGATCTGTACCGGTGTCTTTTTTATTTCCATGGTTTCACCTCCCAGCCGATTGCGGTGTACGCACGGTTCTGCTCCGACGGAACTTCTTCGCCCGGCAGATACGGAATCACCCACAGCACCTGGTTCTGCGCACCGGAGAGCAGATGAAGCGCCTCACGGACCTCATCGGTTCTGTTTTTGGATACGACAACGTAGGTGTGGCCGGTGAGCTCTTTTTCCGCCTCTTTGTGCAGAAACTCCGCGCTGCCTGTGAGATTGCCCCCAAGCTGCACGCACGCCAGTTTCCGGTTCAGCTCCGCTGTTTTTCCGGCGCCCGCTGCCAGATGGACACGCAGCTCCTCGCCGGTCTCCTCATCTTTCGCATTGCTCTTCACCCACAGATTCATCTGTTTTTCACCATCCGCGCCGCAAGCGAAGACGTGATGCGGATGCTCTCCTCGACCTGCGCTTCCTCGCGCAGAATGTTGGCGTCCTCGATATCGAGAAGCACCGTAACTTCCACGCTCGTCGTCGCGTCAAACTGGTTGACCATCAGATCTCCCATCCGTGCCGACGATTTCCAGTTGATGCGGTTCATCGGGTCTTCTTTCCGGTAATCGCGGATACCGGAAAATTCAAACGGGTCCTCGTACAGGCGATTCCGTGACAGAACCATGCCCGACACGGCACGGCAGATCATCTGAATCCGTGCAGTATCGACCTGGCGCG
>ENA-OQKW01000039-OQKW01000039.1-human-gut-metagenome-genome-assembly--contig:-NODE-39-length-32343-cov-4.354886_pt1 | contig 32343 bp, 29 predicted proteins | sample MGYA00242657_ERZ504815 | MGnify/ENA primary metagenome ERZ504815 (study PRJEB26092, sample SAMD00036404) | human gut metagenome | host: Homo sapiens | study: EMG produced TPA metagenomics assembly of... | reverse complement strand
GTTAGAACAGGACAATATAGAAAAAAAGATTGTAATGGCCATGATTTTTGCTATTAGTTTAATTATGGTTTTTGAAGGACAGGGATTTATTTTTACAAAACAAATCGTGAATTTAGCAAAGGAAAAAGAAAGATACAATATATTAAGGCAGTTGGGAATTAGAGAAAAAGATTTACAAAAAATCATCACAAAAAAAATTTATAGTATTTTAGTATTACCTGGAATTATGGCGATTATAAATGGAGCAGTATTTTTTGGAATGGATGTTTTTCAAAATGCCGAGAACAAAGTTACAAAAATAGTATTATTAGAGTATATTCTGGTAGTGTTAATATTCGCATTTATAGAATATTTGGGGAGTTATATGATACGTAAGCGAGTACAAAAATTGCATGAAAAACTAGATTAGGGAGGATAAAATAAAGAATGAGCATATATAGTATTTGTCATTTAAACAAGAATTATATAATTTCAACAGAAGGTATTAAGACGAATGAATTAAAAGTGCTTCATGATATATCGTTAGAAATAAAAGAGGGGGAAATGCTGGGAATTATAGGTAAATCTGGATGTGGTAAAACGACATTGTTAAAAACGTTAGGAGGCATGTTGAAGCCAACGAGTGGTAAAATTTTTTACCAGGGAAAAGATATTTATCAATATACCAATGAAGCATTGGCAGATTATCGTCGATTGAATGTAGGGATGATTTTCCAAGATTATAAATTGATTAATAATATTTCAGTAAGAGAGAATATTATGATACCATTAATTTTAAATCATGATGACATTGAATACGCAATAAGTAAGTCAGAAGAAATGGCGAGGATTTTAATGGTTGAAGATAAGATGGAATGTTATCCATATGAGTTGTCAGGAGGAGAAAAACAGCGTGTAGCTATTGGTAGAGCATTAATCAATAATCCAAATGTTATATTAGCTGATGAACCGACTGGAAATTTAGATCCTAAAACAACGAAAGATGTAATAAATTTATTATTAAAAATAAAGAAAAATATAATAAAACAGTTATAATTGTTACACATGATATGGAAATTGGAACTTACTGTGATAGGATGATTAAAATAGATCAAGGAACTGTTGTTATATAGTGAGTTATATAGAAACGGGGAGACTATGAAAAAATCTCTGTAAATAGGATTCTTCTATGATAAGAAAGCTTCTGAGACCGGGCAGGGTTCTGGAAAGAAACCCGATAACGATGGCGTGGTAAAACCATGACATCAGCACAAAGACCAACACTTGAAAGCAGGGGCAGCGTCCACGGAAAACCCGTACCTTGCTAGAAGGAACTGGTCGGTAAAAATCAAAGACAAAACAAGAGCTGTAGCTTGCAGAAGTACTCTCCGTAGGACATAGATCCTGTTAGAAAGCTAAGCGAGCACTCGGTGTATGAACAGGTGGGACGAAGGAAGTTGGTACAGGATACCATTAGACACGGAAGGTTCACCATCATAGTTGAACAGAGGATTATAGCCTTAATAAAGTAAAAAAATGGGATGCTCTATTAAGTGAACTCTTTTTCAACTATTCAGTACAAGATACTATGACTGTCATACGCTTTTAGCTCTGTTTTAAGAGGTAAATATTTAAAGAAAAGCCAGTAAAATCAATGCTTTAGGGCTTGACATTATAGGAAGGGTGAGTAGCTTAAAAACCAGGCTTTTCACCCTTGCTTTATATATAACAGTTGTTGAATAGCATGTTAAAGAGCAGGCGGTTCCCCGCCTGTTTTTTATTATTTTGGTAGCCGGCCTTCATACATAATACTCAGCTCACCATATACCTGCGCCCAATTCCGGATTGTTGTGTACTGGTCCATTTTTGGGTGGCTTCAAATGTAGCAAGATACAGTGCTCTTAAAAGGGCTGTATCACTTGGAAATACGCTCCTCCGATGCTTCAGATTCCGGTAGGTGGAATTCAGGGATTCGATGGCATTTGTAGTATAAATCATTTTTCTGTCACACAGTCTAAGGCTGCCAAAACCTTCTTTTCGTCACATGTCTGATAAATGATCTTCAGGTCGTGATAAATGTTTTTCTGTCCTTATTAGGGACATATTTTAGGGTATTTCTTACCTGATGCACGATACAGCACTGATATTCGGTTTTGGGAAAAGCTGTAGCAATAGCTTCTTTGATACCGGTTAAGCCATTCGCATAGATAGCCAGTACATCTTTTATGTCCCCGGTTTTTCAGTTCGTTCATAACAGAAAGCTAATATTTTGCACCTTCATTATCACCAACACTGATAGTCAGAACTTCTTTTTTCCTTCTGTGTTAATTCCCAGAATTATGTAAGCTGCGAGCTTTCGGATTACGTTGTTGTCCCTTACGGAGTAGTGGATCGCATCGATGTAGAGAATGAGATATACTTCGTCTAGAGGTCGATTCTGCCAGTCTTGTTCAATCTGTGGCTGAATATTCCGGCTTGGATGTCCATGCTGTCCGGTGATTAGGAAACCGATTGGCAAGTATATAGAATACAAGAAATCTGACCAATGAAAAGCCGGCTAACGCCCCGCAAAGCGGCTCTGGGCTTGACATTGGCTCTATTTCTTATTATAGGTAATCAAGCCAATCAAAGGTGGTTTCCGTGTCCGGAATGTTGGTTTCCGCTACGCCGGAATCAAGGTTTCTTGACGCAAGAATATTCACTGTGGCAGGAGCTTATCGGGGATAACATCAGAAATAAAACTTTCCGAAGTCTTAGCCCCATAAATATCCTCTAAGCCATTTCTCTTCATTAAGAGTTGATTTTTAGGAAGATCACATAGAATATTGTATTATTATTTGTGACTTTTTCGAGAATTGGTAGAGGTTTGTAGAACGGTTGTTTTGTCACAGGCTATGTCAATTTACAAAAGTAGAATATCCTTTTTCTTTAATGATAAAAATTACATAAACTGTCGAAAAAATTACATATAAATTTGTGGGCTAGTTTTATATGTTATAACAAAAATTGTAATGTTTAAATTAGATATTTTCAAAATATGGGATGATGTAAGAAAGAGGTAAAATTTCAATTTAGTCTTTTAGCGGTAAGGTGCTTTTTCTTTGAGATACATAAATATTAAGTAATTGATTACTTCTATTATTTGTACCAGCGAAATTAAATTAAGGTAGCATGATAATAAAATACAGTTAAGAGGTAATCAATTATGGAAAGTCGTATCAAACAACTTCGTGAAAAAAGAGGACTAATACAAGAAATTTTAGCAGCAGAATTGGGAATAACACAGCAATTACTCAGTAAATATGAAAGAGACATTACACTTATTAAAGTGGACATTCTTAAAAAGATAGCAATTTATTTTAATGTGACAACAGACTATTTATTGGGAATATCGGATGTAAAAAGAGATTTGCAGGGACAAATGAAGATGAATGAGACTTTGGATCAATACTATGATCTTGTTGAAGTATATAAAGAATTGGATGAATATGATCAGGAAATGATATGGTCGATTATACAAATTGTTAAAAAGATTAATGAGAAGAAAAAAATAGAACAGAAGAGAGTGGATTAAAATGTTGAGTATAGCAATTTGTGATGATGATATACAAACTACAGGAAAAATGGAAAGCATAATACAAAAAATGGCAAAACAGAATTTGGTCAATATAGAAACAGAAGTATTTTGGGATGGCAAAAGCTTAGTGGATGCTATTATAAACAAAAATAATTTTGACCTGATTTATCTTGATATCGAAATGGACAAGGAAGATGGTATTTCGGCAGCGAAAAAGATACGAGAGTATGACAAAAATGTTCTGATTATTTATGTTACAAGCCATGAGAATCATATGAAGGAATCTTTTTCTGTACATCCGTTTCAATTTCTCGTAAAACCAGTAAATGAAAAACTGATGGAGACATGCTTTAAAGCGGCAATTGATGATATAAATGATGCAGACTTTTATTTCCGATATAGTTATAAACGGGTAAATTATAAAGTTCCAGTAAGAGATATTTTGTATTTTGAAAGTAATAGACGAAAGATACTAATTGTAACGCAAAAAGATATTTATGAGTTATATGGAAAACTGAATGAGATAGAAAGTAGTTTAGAAAGTTGCAAGATATCGTTTTTACGTGTGCACCAATCTTTTCTTGTCAATTATAAACACGTGGATGGTTTGGCATATAATTTTGTAATAATGGATAACGGAAAGAAAATTTCAATCAGTGAAGATAGAAGAAAAGTGATTAGTGAACAATACTGTTCGATGGAGGATACATTTTATGTTGCTGAATAAAGTGGTGCGTGGAGGGGACAGATATATTGTCTTGTGTATTTTTGCAATATATCTGTTTTCTTGTTATTTTGATATATTTTTTACACGGAGAAAGAAAAGAATATTGGCAGGAATCGGTTACATGGTTTTTGTAATATGGCAGTTTGTACTTTCAAGTGTCAGCATATTACCAGTTTATATAAATATAAGCATTTACTATTATAGTGACATTTATTTCTGTTATGTTTATTTATGAAGGTGGAAAATGGAATAAGTGTATTTTCACTCTAGCGTTTAATGCAATTTGGATGATGATAGAAACTTTGAGTGGTTATGTGCTTTCAATTTATTGTATGCAGTTTATAAATTTTCAAATATATGAAATTCTGGGATCAGTTATCTCCAAATTATTATTTCTGATACTGATTTTTTCGTTAAAAAGGGTGTTTTCAAGTAATGGAATTACAGAATTTTCTGCTAAATATAGCGTTATGTTGATTTTAATTCCTATTGGAAGTATTTATGTTATGAATGAAATTTTTTTGTTTAGTTACAAAATAAACAGTAACCGTGCATTATTTTCATTCTGCTAGTTGCTGCGTATTATTTTGCTGTTAGTTTAAATGTACTGTATTTTTTATATTTATGTGAAATTAACGGATGATTTGCAATTAAGACGAATGACTTCGGTGTATGAACAACAACTGGAATTGTGTGAACGTCATCAACAAGAAAGAGAAATTTCTACGTTGCAGTTAAGAGATGCAAAACATAATATGAAAAATAATCTTGTATCAATTCTTGCATATGCTGAACAAGAGAAGTATGAAAAAATTATAGAGTTTGTTAACGAGATAATGGAAGAAAGCGGTATGGCATTATCTGCTATCTCAAATAGTGGAAATATTGTAATTGATTCATTACTGGGATACTGGCATTTGGTAGCAAAAAGGAAGGGGATAGATTTTTTAGTTAATGTGAGCATTCCTATGAAAATGTCGTTTAAAGGCGCAGATATATGTTTGATACTTGGAAATTTGTTGGAAAATGCTGTAGAAGCAGCTGAAAAAGTTAGGGAGAACAAATATATTAAAATAAAAATGAAATATGATAAAAGTAATTTGCTGATATTTTTGATTAATAGTTACCAGGGGCAATTGATAAAAATGAAGGATAAGAGTTTGAAATCCACGAAATCAGATGTCGGGAATCATGGTGTTGGATTACCATCGGTATATCGAGCAGTTGCTAAATATCACGGAACGGTCACAATTGATGATTCTATACCGGAACAGTTTGGCATTAGGGTGGTATTATATGGATCAGAGGAATAATTACATAAATAGATGGGATTATTACATTATAAATAATGCAGAGAAAAAAAGGTGATATAATATAAAGAATAATTTCACAAAAAGTGTTATGGTGGTCTGATATGAAAAAAATATTACTGTTTAGTGATTATAAAGGAATTTATGAAATTACATATAAAATAATAGAAGAAGATTACAAATTGGAATGGCGTACTTATGATTTGGTGGAGGGAAATCAGCATTTTGTTCCAGATGCAGTTATTATGCATTTGGATAGTAAAATGTTAGAAACAGGAGTATTTGAACTTATTATTAAGGTAAAAAGAAAGTATGGAAATATGATCCCGATTCTGGCTTTAATTGAAAATGGGACAAAACAGGATATTTTTTCAGTATTGAAAGCTGGTGCCTATGATTATCTGGAGAAAGAAGATTTACAACAATATCGCAAGAAAATAGAAGAAATGATATTGTGGGGCTGGTATTTAAAAAAGTATAGCGTAAAAAAGTTGCAATGATTAATTCACTGCAGCTTTTTTTATGACAAAAATATAGAGATATTTGTAATGTTTCGGAAAAATTACATGAATACTCGTTTTTTTTACAGGAAAAGAAAAAGAAAGCACTTTTGTAGTATTGTATTTAGAAAGAAAACGAAGGGAGATTTCTACCATGAAAATGAAAAATGTAAAAACTCAGTCAGTAAAAGCACTGGCAAATGTATCTTTAAAACTTGGAAAAATGTCAGCTGATAGTGCTTGTTGCTACATCTTTCATCAGCCGAAAATGCCAGAAACTCTGAAAAAGCTGAAAAAGTCTTAATATGAAACAGCTTTCGGAAAAGATAACAGAATATGTTATTAAGACCGGTGCAGTTTCTTCGGAATCATATGATATATATCAATATGGCTTTCAGATTGGACTTGAGATGCTATGCTGTTTTGTAACTTGTTTGAGTATAGCAACATATATGCATATGATTCCGGAATTTGCAATATTTACTGGGATTTTTATGTTGTTACGGACTTATGCAGGTGGCGTGCATCTTAACAGTTTTGGATCATGTTTTATATGTTCAGTCACTGTACAGACAATGGCAATGTATTTTAACAGTAAATATAAATTTACAGTAGGTACAGCGTGGATTCTTATATTAGTAAGTGCGATACTGATATTAAAAGCTGCACCAGTAGAGTGTATTAATCGAGAACTCGATGATACTGAAAAAGAACACTGTAAAAAAGTAACCATGAAAGTCTTAATTGCTGTTATTGTATTTGCTGGTTGTTGTACACTTGCAGGAATACCAGACATACTTTCCTTAGTTGCACTGACTTCCTTTATAATTTTGATCTCTCAGTATGTTGGTATTTTGAAATATAAAATTGAAAAGAGCAAGAATAAGCGGAGATGATAAAAAATTGTTTCCGCTTTTTTTATTATATGGAATGGAGGGAGAAAATTATTTTTGAATATTAGATTATTTATATGAAAACGTCCGATGGATTTCAATCCATAAGGACGTTTTTTGTATATCATAAGAACTTTTTTATAGAGTTTTTCTTTTAAACCCGAACAATGGGGGTTTCCCAATCGGGATAAGGGTGAAAGGGAAAAAGACCTTTGCTCATATCTTATGGTCGGGAAGGAGGTGAACTCTATGGAGCAATCTTCTTCCTATGACGAGAAAACGGTAATGCACCAGTTTGATCGAAAATGCAAATTGGCATTAAAGGGCGAAATAGTGGATTATGAAAGACATTTAGCCTATCTTAGAAAACATGAAACTTTGTTTTCAGAACTATCTGAACAAGAGATGGAGAGCCTTTCTATATTTGATGAATATGAATTGGAAAAAAGCTATTTTCGGGCAGGTGGTTATGATGTGGAGGTAAAAAAATGCTCTATTGGCAGAAGCATTAACTGCGCTGACAGAGAGAAAAAGGGACATTATTCTTTTGTCATACTTTATGGAAATGAATGATGCGGATATAGCAAGAAAACTGAATCTTGTCAGAAGTACGGTACATGAGCATCGTACACGATCGCTTGAAATACTAAAGATTATGCTGGAGGAAAATGCAGGTGAAAACGGAAGAAAAAAGCGTAAATAATAAAAAATTGATACCGTTTTGGGTAATCGAAAGAGCATTGGAGGGTGACATTCAGGCGATAAATAAAATTCTGAAACATTATGAAGGATATATTGCAAAATTATCGGTCAGAAAAATGTATGATGAGTATGGCTGTGTTCATTATTGTGTAGATGAAACACTTCGCAGACGTCTGGAAACAAAATTGATAAAAACAATTATGGGATTTAAAATAGTTCGCTAAAAAACATTTGAAAGCATCCCTTTCTGCTGAAAATGCTATTTAGCGTTGTTTGTACCTTGAAAATTTCATATTTATCCTGCAGGACGTATGAAACAGAGGAGCTGTGCAGCAAATACGCAAAGACTGTCTGCATTATAACTTTGCGACATCGTGACGCAAAGTGGAAATGTTGTAAACGAAGAAATATCAAAATGATATTGAAGTAAAGGCACGAGCGATAAATATTTGACTGTGATCAGGAAGTGGGACTTTTGTGGCGAAGATACTGTTTCTGATAATGATACTTCCGGGAAAGCTGCCCGGTCTGGAAAGATGGTGAAATACCAATGAAGCTATTACCCGATGGCTGCCTGTGGGATTGTTATAAATTGGGAAAGGAGCGAAAGAATGCAAAGACATATTATAAATAGGAAAAGATTTGTTCGTTATAAAGAAGGTGCAGAAATGTACAGCATGTGTCAAAGTAAGTTTGAAAAAATGGCAAAGGAAGCAAATGCTGTCTATAAGCTGGATAAATTGGTACTGGTGAATTGTGATATTTTTGAGGCATATCTGGAAACATTCCGAACCGGTATTTAGTGATAAATAGTATTGCAAGAGTTTTTGTGCTACGAAAAGCATTGACTTTTTGCATGACAAAAAGTATAATGTAATCAAGCTATGAAGGAGGTGCATACGGTGGCTAAAATGGGGAGACCGAAAGCAGAATCCCCTAAAAAGAAAAATGTAAGTTTCCGCTTAACAGAGGAAGAATATCAGAAATTGTCAGAGTATGCAGCGAAGCATGAGCTGACTACAACACAAGCGATACAAAAAGGTATTAATCTTTTATATCAGATGCCAGAAAAGTAACACAAGGACTCCTTGCTACATTAGGAAGGAGTTACAGTGGCAAAAGCAAGAAAAGATAACAGAGGCAGGGCCTTACGCAAAGGCGAGAGTCAACGCCAGTCCGACCTGATGTACATATACACTTATACAGATCCATTTGGAAAAAGAAGATATACATATTCCAAGGATTTGGTTAAGTTAAGGGAAAAAGAGCAGAAATTGTTGAAAGACCAATTAGATGGTCTTGATGTGTATGCTGCGGGAAATGCCAATCTTAATTTTGTATTTGATAGATATATTTCTACGAAAACAGAGTTGAGACGAACAACATATACCAATTATATGTACATGTATGATCATTACGTCAGAGACAGTTTTGGAAAGAAGAAAATCGGTGAAATTAAATATTCAGATGTACTGTACTTTTATTATCATTTGATAAATGAAAGAAAATTGCAGGTTAATACACTGGAAACGATTCATACGGTGCTTCATCCAACATTTCAGTTAGCAGTGCGAGATGATATTATCCGAAACAATCCATCTCATGGTGTGATGTCAGAAATAAAAAAGAAACCAGGGAGGAATCATGGAGTGAGACATGCGTTGACAGTAGAACAGCAGAGAGCATTTATGAATTATACATCGAGCAGTCCGGTATTTAATCATTGGGCACCATTGTTTACCGTTCTTTTAGGTACAGGATGCCGTATAGGTGAAATTATTGGGATTCGATGGGAAGATATTGATTTAGAGAAACGACTGATCAATATCAATCATAGTGTTACATATTATCCACGCAGAGCAGAAACAACCAAATGCGAATTTGCTGTTTCGTTACCTAAAACAGAGGCGGGTATTCGTACAGTTCCGATGATGGAGCCAGTATATAATGCTTTTATGGAAGAGTATGAATATCAGAAAGAAAATGGATTCAGTACCGTTACACTGGACGGTATGGAGGGATTTATATTTACAAATCGGTTTGGCAATCTTCACAATCCGCAGGCAGTCAACCGGACGATCAAACGTATCCGGGAAAACTATAATGCAGAAGAAATTTTAAAAGCAAAAAAGGAGAAAAGAGAGCCGATTATTATTCCACATTTTTCCTGCCATCATTTGAGACATACTTTTTGTACGAGATTCTGCGAAAATGAAACGAATATTAAGGTGATACAGGCAGTTATGGGACATGCAAATATTGAGACAACGATGGATATATATGCCGAAGTCACCGATATGAAAAAAACAGAAGCAATAGAAAAATTATCACATAATTTAAACGTATTCTAGGAAAGAGTCCTTGTGGGTTCGATTCTATGAGGTGCAACAGAATTATGTGGTGTGCAACAGAACTACAACAAATACATACTGAATAATACCTTATAATAGGTTGAAGTCTTTTTGAAAATAATGTATAATACCCGACAGTACGGGATAGTATGGTAAGCGAATCAGTTTTCCCGACAATGAAGTCCCAGGGCGCTGCTAAGAACGAAGCAAACAACGTTGCGCAGGCTAAAACAGTTTCAGAAAAGCCAGTTGAGAAGATTGATTTTTCAAAGGTAGAAATCGAACCATTGTTCAAAGATGAGGTAGATTTTGAGACTTTCAGCAAGTCCGATTTCCGTGCAGTAAAGGTAAAAGAGTGTGTCGCAGTGCCGAAGTCAAAGAAACTTTTACAGTTTACTCTGGATGATGGAACAGGCGTAGAACGTACCATTTTAAGCGGTATTCACGCATTCTACGAACCAGAAGAACTGGTAGGTAAGACACTTATAGCTATCACAAATCTGCCACCTAGAGCAATGATGGGAATTGAATCTTGTGGAATGTTACTTAGTGCAATCCATGAAGAAGAGGGCGAAGAAAAACTTCATCTTCTGATGGTAGATGACCATATTCCGGCTGGTGCAAAATTATATTAATATCAGGACACTTCGCTTTTAGTGAAATACTAAAGGCGGAGTGTTATTTATATTATAGGAAATTACTCTGTAATGTTCCTATAATATAAATAACACTCCGGGCAGGATCGCACTGCGATGGAGAGTAATGATACTGCTTCAGGTATGCCATATATGGCATATATAAGGCACAAAAAGGAATATGTCAATATCCCCCCGCAGGGCTTACTGATGTCAGAATTGTCTGATATCATAAAAGCCAGTTACCAATAAAGAAAAAGCGAGGGAACATGAAATGAAAAAGGGTTTATTGACAATGGCCGGAGTGCTTCTGACTGTATCACTGGTCAGTGCCGGAACAACAGTGCCTGTACTGGCAGAGGAAGAAACAACACTGGTATACGGAAGCGGAGATTATACCAGGATCAATCCTGCTATGGATGAACATGGAGAGATCAATATTCTGATCTTCAACGGTTTAACTGCACATGACGGAGATAATCAGGTAGTTCCGGGACTGGCAGAGAGCTGGGATTTTGATGATGAAACCAATACTTATACATTCCATATGGTAGAAGATGCGAAATGGCAGGATGGCGAACCTGTGACAGCAGAGGATGTTAAGTTTACTATCGAAGCGATCATGGATCCGGAAAACGGTTCTGAGAATGCACCCAACTACGAGGACGTAGAGGAAATCAATGTTATTGATGATCATACAGTTGCGTTCAAGCTTGAGGACAAAAACGTTGCATTCCTTGACTATATGACAATGGCAGTTCTTCCTAAGCATCTGCTTGAGGGCGAAGATATGCAGACCTCTGATTTCTTCCGTAATCCGGTAGGAACAGGTCCATACAAGATTGAATCCTGGGATGAGGGACAGGCGATCACACTGGTTAAGAATGAAGATTATTTCAAGGGTGAGCCTTCCATTGATAAAATTGTATTCAAGATCGTACCGGATGACAATGCGAAAGCACTTCAGTTAAAATCCGGAGAACTTGATCTGGCATTATTAACACCAAAGGATGCAACTGCTTTTGCAGATGATGAGGCATATACATGCTACGATATGAAGACTTCTGACTATCGTGGAATCATGTTTAACTTTGGAAATGAATACTGGCAGAAAAACCGTGATCTGATCCCGGCAGTATGCTATGGGCTTGACCGTCAGGCGATCATCGACGCAGTTATCCTTGGACAGGGAATGCCAGCATATGGTCCTCTTCAGAGAAATATCTACAATTATGAAGATGTAGAGCATTATGATTACAATCCTGAAAAAGCAAAAGAAATTCTGGAAGCTGCAGGATGCGAGATGGGTGATGACGGATTTTATTATCGTGACGGCGAAAAAGTGGGATTTGTAATCAGCGTAAGTGCAGGAGATCAGGTACGTATTGATATGGCTCAGATCGCAGCACAGGAACTGAAAGAGATTGGCATGGATGTATCAGTAGAGATCCCTGCACAGACAGACTGGGCAGGACAGATGGCATTCCTGATCGGATGGGGAAGCCCATTTGACGCTGACGACCATACATACAAAGTATTCGGAACAGATAAGGGAGCAAACTACTCCGGCTATTCTAATGCAGACGTTGACAAGTATCTGACAGAAGCAAGACAGTCAGCTGATCCGGAAGTTCGTGCAGAAGCCTATGCTAATTTCCAGAAAGCTTTGGCAGAGGATCCGGCTTATGCAATGATCTGCTATATTGATGCCAACTATGTTGCTGACAGCAATATTAAGGGAATCGATCCTGATACAATTATGGGACATCATGGAGTTGGAATCTTCTGGAATGTAGCAGACTGGACTATTGAATAATAAAATGATATCAGGGTCAAAAGGTCAAAAAGCCATTCATGCTTGCACCATAAGACCTTTGACTCTAACATCATAAAAAAGATAAAGGTTGTGACGGGGGCACTAAAGGTGCCCCCTTTTTACACGAGCGGAAAAAGGATTAAAAATGGAACATTTATTAGAGGTTAAAAATCTTTCAGTCAGCATTGACGGTCCTGCCGGAGAAGTCCAGGCAGTAAGAGATGTGTCTTTTTCATTAAAAAGGGGAGAGGTGCTGGCTATAGTTGGAGAATCCGGATGCGGGAAGAGTGTGCTTTGCAAAAGTATCATGAAGCTTTTGCCGCCAAGTGCAAAGATTAAAGAGGGCAGCATCTGTGTGAACGGACAGGATATCACCTGTTACAGGGAAAGGGAGATGCAGAAACTGCGTGGAAGAGTTTTTGCTATGATCTTTCAGGATCCTATGACATCCCTGAATCCAACTATTAAAATTGGAAAACAGATTGGGGAAGCAGTGGTGATCCACAATAAGAACTACACGAAGGAACAGGTAAATAAGAAGGTTCTGGAGCTTATGGAACTGGTAGGTATCTCCCATTCAAAGGAACGATATCATCAGTATCCCTGGCAGTTCTCCGGAGGAATGCGTCAGAGATGTGTTATGGCCATTGCTCTGGCAGCAGATCCGGATATTTTATTTGCAGATGAACCAACTACTGCATTGGATGTGACCATACAGGCACAGATCCTGGATCTTCTGCGGGAAATACAGATGAAGCTTGGAACAGCTACCATACTGGTATCCCATGATCTGGGAGTGGTTGCACGTGTGGCAGACAGAGTAGCAGTCATGTATGCAGGCAAGATCGTAGAGATCGGTACAGCAGAGGAAGTGTATTATGATCCCAGACATCCATACACATGGGGACTGATGAGATCACTGCCTGCATTTGCAAATGGAAAAGAAAGCCTGTACACCATCCCTGGCATGCCTCCTACTTTGATAGATCCGCCGAAAGGTGATACTTTTGCATGTCGAAATGAATATGCCCTGAATATTGATTATGAAGAAATGCCGCCTATGTTTAAGATAACAGATACTCATTATGCGGCAACCTGGCTGTTGGATCCAAGAGCACCGCAGATCAAATCACCTGTGGGAGGAACAGCGCATGAGTAAAGAAGTTTTATTGGATGTCAGGCATCTGACTCAGCAGTTTCATCTGACAAAAAAGATCAAGGTAAAGGCTGTAGATGATGTCTCATTTCAGATCCATAAAGGTGAGATCTTTGGTCTGGTAGGGGAATCCGGTTCAGGAAAGTCCACAGTTGCCAGATGTCTGATGAATATATATCAGCCGGCTCATGGAGAAATCTGGTATAAAGATGTAAATATCTGCGACAAAAAGGAATTCAAAAAGCATAAAAAAATGCTGCAGACCCGCCGCCAGATGATATTTCAGGATTCCGCATCCAGTCTGAACCAGAAAATGAAGGTGTCAGATATTATTACGGAACCAATGAGAATCCAGCATATCACACCTCCGAGAGGAAGCTTTGTGAAGGAAGCTGCTTTTCAGATGGAATATGTAGGACTTGAGAACAGTTTCCTGGATCGTTATCCATCTGAATTATCAGGGGGACAGAGGCAGCGAGTGGCCATAGCCAGATCTCTGTGTATGGAACCGGAATTTCTGGTGGCTGATGAACCTATAGCTTCTCTGGATGTGTCCATACAGGCCCAGATCGTCAATCTGTTCCGTCATCTGCAGGAGGAGCATGGATTTACATTTCTGTTTATAGCTCATGACCTGGCTATGGTTGAGTATCTCTGTGACCGTGTGGGAGTTATGTATCATGGAAAACTGGTAGAACTGGCGCCATCAGAAGAATTGTATTCCAATCCGGTGCATCCTTATACAAAAACATTGCTGTCTGCAATTCCTGTTCCTGACCCGATCAGGGAGAGAAAAAGAGTTCTGCAGTACTATGATGGCGAAGGAATGGAAAACAGCGTGTGGACAGAAGTGTCACCCGGACATTTTGCAATGCTTCCGGCTGAAGGAAAGGGGTGCAGTATATAATGAGACAAAAAAGTTAGTCTACTATGGTAAAAATGTCTGATATTCCTGATCTCAGTATTTATATTGTCTGTAGCTGTATTTTATGTAGCCCGTCTGGCGCCTGGAGATCCGCTGATCTCCTATTATGGTGACCGTACAGAGAAGATGAGTCCGGAAGAACGTGAATGGGCTATGGGAAAACTGGGATTGAACGAACCGATTTCTGTGCAGTATGTGAAGTGGGTAAAAAATGCCTTTCATGGAGAATTTGGAATTTCATTTAAATATAAACAGGATGTAGTGGACGTGATCGGCGGCCGTATCGGTAATACACTTGTGCTTGGAGGAATCGGATTTATCATTATGTTTGCCGGAGCCTTGCTCCTGGGAATTCTGTGTGCCTGGTACGAAAACCGGCTGGCAGACCGGATCCTGTGTAAGCTGGGAACCATATCCAGTTGTATTCCTGAGTTCTGGATGGCTCTGGTCCTGATCCTTGTTTTTTCTGTAAATCTTAAGATCCTGCCAAGCAGTGGAGCTTACAGTACAGGAAATGCAGGAGATATCGGTGACAGAGTGCTGCATCTGATCATGCCTCTGACCATCGTGGTCATGGAGCATTTATGGTATTATGCTTACATGATCCGAAATAAGATCCTTGAAGAGGTTCGCGCAGATTATGTACTTTTGGCAAAGGCAAAAGGCCTGGATAAGAAAAAGCTTATGTTCAGACATTGTGTCCGAAATGTAATGCCTGCTTATCTGAGTATTATGGCCATTGCAGTCCCCCATGTACTTGGAGGAACCTATGTGGTAGAAAGTGTATTCTCTTATCCCGGAATCGGAGCTCTGTCCTATGAGAGTGCCAGATATCATGATTACAATCTGCTGATGCTGCTTTGTATGATGTCAGGAATCCTGGTTATTTTCTGTAATATCGTCAGTCAGACTATTAATGAACAGATAGATCCCCGTATGAAGGATGAAGTAATAACCGAGAAATCGGAGGTAGTAGAAGGATGACCAATCATTTATTTGAACTGGCAGGAAACAGAAAGACAGAAACCGTAATTCCCAAATCAAAGAAAAAGTGGTATCAGGGAAAACCCGTTGTTTCAGCAGCAATCCTGATTCTTATCGTACTGGGCTGCCTGTGTGCGGAACTGATCATGACAAAGGATCCTGCTTATATGGATCTGTTAAACTATAATAAAGCTCCTGACAGGGAGTTCCTTTTTGGAACAGATACTATGGGAAGGGATATTTTTTCCATGATTTGGTATGGAGGAAGAATCTCGATCCTGATCGGTGGATTAGCCACAGTTATTTCTACTTTTATTGCAGTGGTAGTCGGTGCCTTCAGTGGAGTGGCACCTGCCTGGCTTGATGAACTGATCATGAGATTTACAGAAATATTCTTAAGTATACCAACTCTGCTCCTGATCATTTTGCTGCAGGCTATCATGGGAGAGGCCAATATCCTGAGTCTGTCCTTTGTGATCGGTGTGACCAGCTGGACCAGTATTGCGAAAGTAGTACGCACAGAGGTACGGCAGATACGAAACAGTGAGTATATCATCGCTGCAAGATGTATGGGAGCAGGATTTTTCCGTATTTTGTGGAAGCATCTGGTGCCGAACTTTTTCTCATCCATTATGTTTATGGTAGTTATGAACGTAAGAACTGCAATGATCTCTGAGGCGACTTTGAGTTTTATGGGTATTGGACTTCCGATAGAGGTTATCACATGGGGAAGTATGCTGTCTCTGTCAGATAAGGCATTAATGACAGGTTCCTGGTGGATCATTCTGATCCCGGGACTTTTCCTGATCACCACAGTGCTCTGCCTGACCAATATAGGAAACGCCTGCAGAGAGCAGACAAACAGAAAAGAAAGTAATTTTTAAAATTTAACGGAAATCCCGCTGTCTTGTTGCTGATTTGTCTGAGTTATGGTATTATATAGTTATATTCAGCTAATATATACAAAAAAATCTATAAAAATAAGGCAGGAGTGGTCAAAATGTATCAGGAAGAATACAAACGTTGGTTGGCAGCAGATTTGCAGGATGCGGATCTTAATCCGGAATTATCCAAAATCGAAGGAAATGACGAAGAGATCAAAGATCGTTTCGCAGTAGCGCTGAAATTCGGAACAGCCGGACTTCGCGGAGTTCTCGGAGCCGGAACCAACCGTATGAATATTTATGTAGTTCGCCAGGCAACACAGGGACTTGCGAACTGGGTAAAAACACAGGGCGGTAATCAGACAGTAGCCATCAGCTATGACAGCCGTCTCAAGAGTGATGTATTTGCAAAAACAGCAGCAGGCGTACTGGCGGCAAATGATATCAATGTCAGAATTTATGACGCACTGATGCCTGTACCGGCACTTTCCTTTGCAACACGTTACTATGAATGCAATGCAGGTATTATGGTAACAGCATCCCACAACCCGGCTAAGTACAACGGATACAAAGCATACGGTCCTGACGGATGCCAGATGACAGACGATGCAGCTGCCATTGTATATGAAGAGATCCAGAAAACAGACGTACTTACAGGTGCGAAATATATGTCCTTCGCAGAAGGCGTAGAACAGGGAAAGATCCGTTTTGTAGGAGATGACTGCAAGCAGGCTCTCTATGAAGCTATCGAATCCCGTCAGGTTCGTCCGGGTCTCTGCAAGACAGCAGGACTGAAACTGGTTTACAGCCCGTTAAACGGATCAGGACTTGTACCTGTAACTCAGGTATTAAAAGATATCGGAATTACAGATATCACAATCGTTCCGGAACAGGAATATCCGAACGGATACTTCACAACCTGCAGCTATCCGAACCCGGAAATCTTTGCAGCTCTGGAGCTTGGATTAAACCTCGCAAAAGAAACAGGTGCAGACTTAATGCTTGCAACTGATCCGGATGCAGACCGTGTTGGTATCGCAATGAAATGCCCGGATGGTTCCTATGAGCTGGTAACAGGTAATGAGGTAGGTGTACTCCTTCTTGATTATATCTGTGCAGGCCGCATTGAAAAAGGCACAATGCCAAAGAATCCGGTAGCAGTGAAATCCATTGTTTCCACACCACTTGCAGATGCAGTGGCAGAGCACTATGGAGTAGAACTCAGAAGCGTACTTACAGGATTCAAGTGGATCGGCGATCAGATCGCACAGCTTGAAGCAGCAGATGAAGTAGACAGATTTATCTTCGGATTTGAAGAGAGCTACGGATACCTTGCAGGACCATATGTACGTGACAAGGATGCTGTTATCGGATCTATGCTGATCTGTGAAATGGCTGCATATTACAGAAGCATCGGAAGTTCCCTGAAACAGAGAATGGAAGAGATCTATGCACAGTACGGACGTTACCTGAATAAAGTAGACAGCTTCGAATTCCCGGGATTAAGCGGAATGGATAAGATGTCAGCTCTGATGCAGGGACTTCGTGACAAACCTCTCACAGAGATCGCAGGTCATGCTATCGTAAAAGTAACAGATTATCAGAAACCGGAAGAAACAGGACTTCCTGCAGCAAACGTACTGATCTACAAGCTGGATAACGGCGAGACAGTAGTTGTCCGCCCATCCGGAACAGAACCAAAGATCAAGATCTATTACACAACTCTCGGCAAGAACCTGGAAGAGGCAGAAGCTGAGAAAGAGAAGCTTGCAGAAGCATTAAAACCGATTATGGCATAAGCAATTGTAAGCAGAACTGAATAAAATATACTAAACCGGAAAGGCTGTGCTCATTGGAGGTGCAGTCTTTCTTTTTGTAACCCGCAGGGGCCTTACTGTTACTGTGAACCGAGTGAACGTTACTGTTCACACACCACTATTCCGCGAGGTGTTTTGGCATGAATATGCCAAAATCCCGAGACATACAAGCCAAAATTCCATTGCCGCAGGCAATCTGGAATGAATTTTGGCTACGTTACTGTGAACGGAGTGAACAGTAACGACTTACTTGATTCGGTTAAATAGGATTGATATAATTAACACTCTTTGCTACAATAAAAAACAGCGAAAATAAGAATAAGACTGCTTATGAATGAGAGGAAAACATACTATGGAAGAATATGAAGTAATCAGCATCCCGGTATCTGACGGAACAGAACGGGATTTTGCGATCATGGATACCTTTGAATTTGAAGGACAGGGATATCTGGCAGTTTCTCTGATTGAAGGAGATGAGATCAAGGAAGGCGTTTACATTTACCGTTACCACAATGCAGAAGATGGAGATGTTGTGGTAGAGCAGATCACTTTGCCTGCAGAATACAAAAAGGTGACAAAATTTTACGAACAGATGTAAGCAAAAAAATATCTCGAAAAGAACCTGCATCTTGTGATAAAATAAAAAAGAAAATCAAATTTTGATCAATAAAAACAGGAGGAAAAAACGATGGAAAAATCAACCGTTTATTTTACTGATTTCAGATGTCCGGTTGGCACCAGCCAGCTTGATAAACTGAAGAAACTCTGCGTTACAGCCGGAATCAAAGACATTGATATGGATGGAAAATTCGTGGCTATTAAAATGCATTTCGGAGAACTTGGCAATCTGGCTTTCCTGCGCCCAAATTACGCAAAAGCAGTAGCTGATCTCTGTAAAGAGCAGGGAGGACTTCCGTTCCTCACAGACTGCAACACTCTTTATCCGGGAAGCCGCAAGAATGCACTGGAGCATCTGGAGTGCGCAAATCTCAACGGATTTAACAGCATTTCAACAGGATGCCAGATCATCATCGGTGATGGCTTACGCGGTACAGACGAAGTAGAAGTACCGGTAGTTAACGGTGAATATTGTCAGACTGCACTGATCGGACATGCGATCATGGATGCAGATATTTTTATCAGCTTAAGCCATTTCAAAGGACATGAAGCAACCGGCTTCGGCGGTGCACTGAAGAATATCGGAATGGGATGCGGAAGCCGCGCAGGTAAGATGAAACAGCATGCCAGCGGAAAACCTGCAGTAAATGAAGAACTCTGCCGCGGATGCCGTCGCTGTGCGAAAGAGTGCGGAAGTGATGCGATTACATATCCGAATAAAAAAGCAGTCATTGATTATGATAAATGTAAAGGCTGCGGCCGTTGTATCGGAGCCTGCGGTTTTGATGCAGTATACAATCCAAACAGCAGTGCGAATGAACTTCTTGACCGTAAGATGGCCGAATATGCACAGGCAGTCTGTCATGGCCGTCCGCATTTCCATGTAGCGCTTGTTCAGGATATCAGCCCGAACTGTGACTGCCATGGCGAAAATGATGCACCAATCCTTCCTGATATCGGAATGTTTGCAAGCTTTGACCCGGTTGCTCTGGATCAGGCCTGCGCAGATGCCTGTCTGAAAGCAACTCCGATCGAGAACAGCCAGCTTGGAGAACACCTGGCAAAACCTGACTGGCATTGCCACCACGACCATTTCAAAGATTCCAACCCGAACATTGAATGGAAGGCAACACTGGATCAGGCAGAGAAGATTGGTTTGGGAACCAGACAGTATGAATTGAAGATTGTGAAATAATATGTTTATCAGCAGTGGAAAATAAATGCGAAAAAGTAATAAACAAAAAGGACCGGATGAATGAACTATATTGTCTTTGACCTGGAATGGAATCAGAATCCTTCGGGAAAGAAAACACGTAACGACAGGCTTCCATTTGAGATTATCGAGATTGGGGCTGTAAAAGTAAACAGCAAAAAAGAAATAACGGATCATTTTCACCGACTGATCAAACCACAGGTCTATAAATGGATTCATGACAGCATCCATGAGGTAATTCATGTAGATTATAAAGATCTAATGAAAGGAGTGCCCTTTGAGCAGGCAGTCAGGGAATTTATTGACTGGTGCGGAGAAGACTGGTACTTTTTTACCTGGGGAAATCAGGACGTGATGGAACTTCAGAGAAATATGAAGTTCTATGGCCTGCTGGATCTGCTTCCCGGACCTGTGACCTATTATGATGTGCAGAAACTATACAGTATCAGTTATGATGACGGTACACACAGGTGTGCATTGGAGCATGCGATCGATGAGCTGAAAATAGAGAAATCCAGGGGATTTCACCGGGCGCTTGCAGATGCCTGGTATACAGCGAAGGTCCTGGAGAAAATAAATAACATAATCATCATCAATCATCCGTCACTGGATGTTTACCAGAATCCAAAGAAGAAAAAAGACGAGATACATATTTCCTATCCGGATCATGACAAATATGTATCCAGAGAATTTGCCACAAGAGAGCGAATCATGAAAGACCGCGAGGTGACCAGCACCAGATGTCCGGTCTGTCATCTGCCTGCAAAGCGCAAACTCCGATGGTTTATGAATAATCCAAAGGTTTATTACAGCATATCCAATTGTGAAGAACATGGGCTGATAAGAGGCAAGATCCGCATCCGAAAAACAGAAGATGAGAAATATTTCGCTGTGAAGACATTGCGTTTCACAGATACAGAAGAAGCAGAGGAACTTCGTGAAAGAAAAGAAGTCCTCCGCCTCAGGCGAAAACTAAAAAGAAGCGTTGAGAAGGAAATCTGAAAGGATTTCCTTTTCATATTGCATTCCATATCCGACCATATGGCCGTCTAAATAATATTTACTTTTAATTCGCTTTGGACCGACAGAATTGTTCAGAAGTTTCTGCTTCTTTACAAGCTGGCTCACATCGGTTCCTGTGGGGACAGTTACGTACACATGCCTCATATAATAGAAGGAACACAGATTATTCCAGTCCTTTAACAGGTGCTTTTCGCATGGGAGAAATACTGCCGGTACCGGATCGGTATCTATATTCAAGTCTACTTTTTCAAAATTGTCGAAGCCGTAATCCAGCAGAGAAGTTGTGTCAGGAAAAGCACCGTTTGTAGAATTCAGCACAACTGCAATGAGAATGGAATTTCCTCTCTTGGCATAGGTGACAAGCGTACTTCCCGCTGCATCGGTGTATCCGGTCTTTCCTCCCAGAACCCCATCGTATGCATAAGACTGTCCGGGCATCATCTTATGGTGATTGAGAAGATAACGGGTTTCAGACTGCTTATTAGTCGGAGGAATCTCATAAACCTGTGTGGTCACAAATTTACGGAATCTGGGATTATACCAGGCTGCCTTAGCAATCTTCATCATATCACCTGCGGTGGTATAATGCGTCTCATCCGGAAGACCATTTGGATTATTAAAATGGGTGTTCTTACAGCCAAGCTGAGCTGCCCTCTGGTTCATCAGTTCAACAAACTTCTTTACAGAACCGCTGTTTTTTCTGCCAGAGCAAGAGCCATCTCATTGGCGGATTCCAGCATCAGAGCCATCAGGGCCTGCTCTACTGTGAAAACCTCTCCTGTTTCTGCGTAAATGCTGGAGCTTCCGGCCTCAATCCCATAAGCCGCTTCCTGCGACATGGTGATCGTATCGTTCATATCCAGATATTCACAGGCCAGAAGAGCGGTCATGATCTTAGTGATACTGGCGGGATATAGCTTATCTTTGGCATTCTTGGAATAAAGAATAGTATCAGTGACTGCATCCATCAGTACTGCGGACTGTCCCTCGATATTAGGACCTGCGGGCCATCCTTTGACAGAATCGATATCTGAGGCCTGTGAATAGGTTTCTGAATGACCGGCTTCAGGAGTGACAGAGGTTTCGGCAGCGTAAGTGACTGCAGGCTGGGAGGTCAGAATCCCTGCACAAAGCATTCCGGTGAGGAAACGTTTCATTAATTTATGAAATTTTGTTTTAAACATTTGAAATTACCCTTCATTAAATATACATAGTAGTTGCTTTCCATATCCTAGAGCGTGTCTGAAAAATCATTTCCGCAATCTGCACGCCCCACTTTGCGGGATATTTCACCCGAATTCAGTTGCCGTAGCCCGCTACGGCGCCCTCATCCGGGCAAAATATCCCACAAATTGTGACGTACATCTTGCAGAAAGCCTTTTTCAGACACACTCTAGTACATCGTTTTAAATGACGTTCGGACAAAATATTCTACCTTATTATATCATTAATTACAATGCCTGTGTAAAATTTATATGATAGTATGTTAACAGTGTGTTACTGTTCGGGAGTTTGACAGTAACCAGTGTTATTAAACAGTAACAGGATTACCCTAATATTCAAAAAAATACTTGACACAGTGAATTTTGTGACCTTATAATGAATCCGCATAGTTAAATAAATGATATGTCCACAAAAACGTTGATGGAGAGAGTAATTGCAGGGGAAAGCAGACAGCGAACCGGGGAGGGTGTGAGCCCGGTGGTGAGTAAATGCAGTGAAGATCACTCCGGAGTTGCAGCTCTGAAGGGTGTACAGACAGGTAAGAGCTGACGGAAATCCCCGTTAAAAGATTCATGTATCGGCAGAGGATGCCCGTACAATGTAACAGGTGGTATAGCGAACGTCAATAAACCTTCGTCCTTTTACAAAAGGGCGATTTTTTTATGGGCTTATTTTCGTTCTTAAAGGACACTGGAAATATTTTTCAGCGTATATAAACGTCCCGCATATTTTCAGGTGTCTGATACAAATAATTTAAACAGGAGGTAAATTACTGTGTACCAGAAAGTTAATACGAACTTAAACTTTGTAGACCGTGAGAAAAAAGTAGAAGAATTCTGGAAAGAAAACCATATCTTTGAGAAAAGTATGGAGAACAGAAAAGAAGGAGAAACCTATACATTCTATGATGGACCGCCCACTGCAAACGGCAAACCGCACATCGGCCATGTACTTACCCGTGTAATCAAGGATATGATTCCGAGATACCGTACAATGAAGGGCTACATGGTTCCGCGTAAAGCAGGATGGGATACCCATGGACTTCCGGTAGAACTGGAAGTAGAGAAGAAGCTTGGTCTGGATGGCAAAGAGCAGATCGAAGAATACGGTATGGAGCCATTCATCAAACAGTGTAAGGAAAGCGTCTGGAAATACAAAGGAATGTGGGAGGATTTCTCCTCTACTGTTGGTTTCTGGGCTGATATGGAACATCCATACGTAACTTACTATGACGATTATATTGAATCCGAATGGTGGGCATTAAAAGAAATCTGGAACAAGAAGCTTCTGTATAAAGGCTTCAAGATCGTTCCTTACTGTCCAAGATGCGGTACCCCTCTTTCCGCACAGGAAGTATCCCAGGGATACAAAACTGTAAAAGAGCGCTCCGCAGTTGTAAGATTCAAGGTTGTTGGTGAAGATGCATACTTCCTTGCATGGACAACAACACCATGGACACTTCCGTCCAACGTTGCACTCTGCGTAAACCCGGATGAGACTTACTGCAAAGTAAAGGCAGCAGACGGATATACCTATTATATGGCAGAAGCACTCCTTGACAAAGTCCTTGGCAAGCTTGCAAAAGAAGAAGGCGAGAAAGCATATGAAGTTCTGGAAACCTACAAAGGAACAGACCTGGAATACAAAGCATACGAGCCGCTTTTCGCATGTGCAGGAGAGGCAGCAGCAAAACAGAAAAAGAAAGCTCATTTCGTAACCTGTGATAACTACGTTACTATGAGTGATGGTACAGGTATCGTTCACATCGCACCTGCATTCGGTGAAGACGACAGCAGAATCGGACGTAACTATGAACTGCCATTCGTACAGTTCGTAGACGGACAGGGTAACCTGACAAAAGAGACACCATACGCAGGCGTTTTCGTAAAGAAAGCAGATCCTATGGTCCTCACAGATCTGGACAAAGAAGGCAAGCTCTTCGATGCTCCGAAATTCGAGCATGATTATCCACACTGCTGGAGATGTGACACACCACTGATCTACTATGCAAGAGAATCCTGGTTCATCAAGATGACAGCAGTTAAGGATGACCTGATCAGAAATAACAATACAATCAACTGGATCCCTGAGAGCATCGGTAAAGGACGTTTCGGCGACTGGCTTGAAAACGTTCAGGACTGGGGTATCAGCCGTAACCGTTACTGGGGAACTCCACTGAACATCTGGCAGTGTGAATGCGGACATATGCATTCCATCGGAAGCCGTCAGGAATTATTCGAGATGAGCGGTGATGAGAGAGCCAAGACAGTAGAGCTTCACCGCCCATACATCGATGAGATCACACTGAAGTGTCCAGAGTGCGGCGGAGAAATGCACCGTGTACCGGAGGTTATTGACTGCTGGTTCGACTCAGGAGCAATGCCTTTCGCACAGCATCATTATCCATTTGAAAACAAAGAATTATTTGAGCAGCAGTTCCCTGCAAACTTTATCTCCGAGGCAGTAGACCAGACTCGTGGATGGTTCTACTCACTCCTTGCAGAATCCACACTGCTCTTCAATAAAGCACCATACAAGAACGTAATCGTTCTGGGACATGTTCAGGATGAGAACGGACAGAAGATGAGTAAGTCCAAAGGAAATGCAGTTGATCCATTTGATGCACTGAACAAATACGGCGCAGATGCCATCAGATGGTACTTCTACATCAACAGTGCTCCATGGCTTCCGAACCGTTTCCATGGCAAGGCAGTTGTGGAAGGACAGCGTAAATTCATGAGTACACTGTGGAATACTTACGCATTCTTCGTATTATATGCAGACATCGACAACTTCGACCCGACCAAATATGAACTGAACTATGACCAGCTTCCTGTAATGGACAAATGGCTCCTCAGCAGATTAAACACAACAGTTCAGGCAGTTGACAATGACCTGGCTAACTACAAGATCCCGGAAGCAGCAAGAGCACTTCAGGAATTCGTAGATGAGATGAGTAACTGGTATGTAAGAAGAAGCCGTGAACGTTTCTGGGCAAAGGGAATGGAGCAGGATAAGATCAATGCTTACATGACCCTGTACCATGCACTGGTAACAATCGCCAAGACAGCAGCTCCGATGATCCCGTTCATGACAGAAGACATCTATCAGAACCTGGTAAGAAGCGTGGATAAAGATGCTCCGGAGAGTATCCATCTCTGCGACTTCCCAACTGTAAACGAAGCATGGATCGACAAAGATCTGGAAGCAGACATGAAAGAGCTTCTGGAGATCGTAGTTCTGGGACGTGCCTGCAGAAATACAGCAAACATCAAGAATCGTCAGCCAATCGGAACCATGTATGTAAAAGCTGAGAAGAAAATGAGTGAATTCTACACTGACATCATCGCAGACGAACTGAATGTCAAAGAAGTAAAATTCGCAGATGATGTAGAATCCTTTATCTCCTACAGCTTCAAACCACAGCTTCGTACAGTAGGACCGAAATACGGTAAACTCCTTGGAGGAATCAGACAGGCTCTCACAGACATCAATGGAACAGCAGCAATGAACGAACTGAGAACCAACGGTGTCCTGAAACTGGATATCAACGGAAACGATGTAGAGCTTACAGAAGAAGACCTTCTTATTGAAACAGCACAGACAGAAGGCTATGTATCCGAATCTGACGGTGAAACATCCGTAGTCCTTGATACAAACCTGACACCTGAACTGATCGAAGAGGGATTCGTACGTGAGATCATCAGCAAGATCCAGACCATGCGTAAGGAAGCCGGCTTCGAAGTTATGGACAAGATCGTAGTATACGCTCACGGAAACGACAAGATCCAGGATGTCATGAAAGCACACGAAGATGAGATCAAGTCAGAAGTACTTGCAGACGAAATGGTACTTGGCGAGACCGATGGTTATGTGAAAGAGTGGAACATCAACAAAGAAGCAGTAACTATGGGTGTTAAGAAACTGTAATTGACAACATTCGGTCAATTACTGACAAGGTACTGATAAGTTACAGGTATTTCACAGGAAATATACTACTTTCGCAATGCACGATAACAAAAAATGTTATAAAATTCGGCAATTATACACATGACAGACTGTCGAAAAAGGAGTATCATTATCTTTGACAGTCTGATTTCAGAGAGGAAATTGGAGGCAGAGATTCTTTGCCCCCAATTTCTCTGATATGAAGAAAACAGAAGAGTTGACGGAATGAAGAGGTTCACCGGCAATATCCGCAAGGTGTATTGCTGAGAATAAAGTGAACAGTGAAACCATTACGGGAGGTATGAAATGACAAACGAAATGTTCAAGAAAGAGGCATTCAAGAAAAGCGTAAAAGACAACGTAAAATTCCTCTATCGAAAAACAATTGAAGAAGCTACACAGGAGCAGATTTTCCAGGCAGTAAGCTACTCTGTAAAAGACGTTATCATTGATAACTGGCTTGCAACACAGAAAGCTTATGACGAACAGGATCCGAAGATCGTATACTATATGTCCATGGAATTCCTGATGGGACGTGCTCTCGGAAACAACCTGATCAACCTTTGCGCTTACGGTGAAGTAAAAGAAGCTCTCGAAGAACTGGGATTTGACCTTAACTGTATCGAAGATCAGGAACCGGATCCGGCACTTGGAAACGGTGGTCTGGGAAGACTGGCTGCATGCTTCCTTGATTCTCTCGCAACTTTAAATTACGCAGCATATGGCTGCGGAATCCGTTACCACTACGGAATGTTCAAACAGAAAATCCAGAACGGTTATCAGATCGAGGTACCGGATAACTGGTTAAAGAACGGCTACCCATTCGAACTGCGTCGTCCGGAATATGCCAAAGAAGTACACTTCGGCGGATATGTAAGAGTAGAGTACGATCCTGAAAAGGGCGGAAACAAATTTATCCACGAAGGATACCAGGCTGTAAAAGCCATTCCTTATGATATGCCGATCACAGGATATGACAATGATGTAGTAAACACACTTCGTATCTGGGATGCAGAGCCGATCGTAGACTTCGAGCTTGATTCCTTTGACAAGGGTGATTACAAGAAAGCAGTAGAGCAGGAGAACCTTGCCCGCAATATTGTAGAAGTCCTTTACCCGAACGACAACCACTATGCAGGTAAAGAGCTGAGACTGAAACAGCAGTACTTCTTTGTATCTGCAAGCCTCCAGGCAGCAATTGCCAAATACAAAAAGAAACATGACGATATCCATAAATTATATGAAAAAGTAACATTCCAGATGAACGATACACATCCGACTGTAGCAGTAGCAGAGTTAATGCGTATCCTCATGGACGAAGAAGGACTCGGATGGGATGAAGCATGGGAAGTAACAAGAAAATCTGTTGCTTACACAAACCATACTATCATGTCCGAAGCACTTGAGAAATGGCCGATCGAGCTCTTCTCCAGACTGCTTCCGCGTGTATACCAGATCATCGAAGAGATCAACCGTCGTTTCATCCTTGAGATCCAGGCAAAATATCCGGGAAATTATGAGAAGATCAAAAAGATGGCTATCATCTATGACGGACAGGTTAAGATGGCTCACCTTGCAATCGCAGCAGGCTACTCTGTAAACGGTGTTGCACGCCTTCATACAGAAATCCTGAAGAATCAGGAATTAAAAGACTTCTATGAAATGATGCCTGAGAAATTCAACAACAAGACAAACGGTATCACTCAGAGACGTTTCCTGCTCCACGCAAATCCACTCCTTGCAGACTGGATCACAGAGCATATCGGACCGGACTGGATCACAGACCTTCCGCAGTTAAAGAAACTTGCAGTTTATGCTGATGATGAGAAAGCACTCCAGGAATTCATGAACATTAAGTTCAAGAACAAAGAGCGTCTGGCTAAATACATCCTTGAGCACAATGGCGTAGAAGTAGACCCGCACTCCATCTTCGATGTACAGGTTAAGAGACTTCACGAGTACAAACGTCAGCTCCTGAACATCCTGCATGTTATCTATCTGTACAACCAGATCAAGATGCATCCGGAAATGGAATTCTATCCAAGAACATTCATCTTCGGTGCAAAAGCATCCGCAGGTTACGCAACAGCCAAGAAGATCATCAAACTCATCAACTCCGTAGCAGACGTAGTAAACAACGACGCTTCCATCAACGGCAAGATCAAAGTTGTATTCATCGAAAACTACAGAGTATCCAACGCTGAGTGGATCTTCGCAGCAGCAGACGTTTCCGAGCAGATCTCCACAGCAAGTAAAGAAGCATCCGGTACAGGTAACATGAAGTTCATGCTCAACGGTGCTCCTACACTTGGAACAATGGACGGTGCTAACGTAGAGATCGTAGAAGAAGTTGGCGCAGAAAACGCATTCATCTTCGGTTTAAGCTCCGACGAAGTAATCAACTACGAAAACAACGGCGGATACGATCCAAACGTAATCTACAACACAGACGAAGAAATCCGTCAGGTACTGATGCAGCTCATCAACGGAACCTTCTCCAATGATACAGAACTCTTCCGCGACCTGTACGATTCGCTTCTCAACACAAAGAACACAGACAGAGCAGACCGCTACTTCATCCTCGCAGACTTCCGTTCCTATGCAGACGCACAGAAACGCGTAGAAGCAGCATACAGAGATAGAAAAAGGCTGGGCTAAAGAAAGCACTCCTCAAACACAGCATGCAGCGGGTAAAATTCACATCCGACAGAACTATCCAGGAATATGTAGATGATATCTGGCATCTGGATAAGGTTATTGTCAGAAAGAAATAATACGCTATATTTATAGAAGTAATTGCTTCTGAGTAAAAATAAAGCCCCTGGCAGTACAGTTATCAGGACTGTATTGCAGGGGCTTTTTGCTACAGTAGTGACATAATACATTAATTCATTTGTGCGGGAAAATTTTGCGTACAGACATATAATATAAAGGACAAAAAGTTCTTGAAAACATAGATTTGACTGGAAAAATGAGAAGGCATCTGTTACAATAGAAAATACAAAACAGAGTGCAAAGAGGGTGATCGAAAACAAAAACACTTTGCACAAAAGATAAAATTTCATAGATGCGAAGCATCTGGAAATAAGAATACGTCCGAAAACATAATCAAAATACAAAAGCGAACGATAACTAACAGCCAGGAAAGGTGTATCAGATGGCAAATAACACCATATTTGATAATGTTTTCAGAACAATGCTGGAGAAAATGCCAGAGCTTGTAGTGCCGCTGATCAACGAGGTATTTGGCACAAATTATCCCGCAGATATAGCAGTTGAGCAGCAGAGAAACGAACACCAGACAAAGAACGGAGAAAAGATTACAGATTCCCGGTTAAAAATAGCAGACAAGATCTATCATATAGAATGTCAGAGCACCGGAGATGCAGAAATGGTAATCCGAATGATAGAATATGATTTTGCTGTCAGTCTGGAAACAAAGCAGATTGAGAATGGACGGTACAAAATATATTTTCCTCATTCCTGTGTATTATATTTACGTGGAAAAGGCAGAAAAGATACTCTTGGAATGGATATTATCATGCCGGATGGGCGGGTAATAAAATATGAGTTGCCGGCTATTTACATAGAAAGATATACACAGGATGTAATCTTTCAGAAGAAACTACTCTTTTTCCTGCCATTTTATGTGATGAGATATGAAAAAAGCAGAGAAGATATAGAGAAAGATCCAGAAAAACTTCAGAAATTGCTGGATGAATATGTGACAATATCCAGAAGACTGGAAGAAAGTCTGCTTGAAAACGGAAAAGAAGCACTGCATCGTTACCTTGTGGAAGTAATCATAAAAATTGCAGACTACATTTTCTCAGATTCAGAAAAAACAAAGAAGGGAGTTGACCGAGCCATGGGCGGAGAAGTATTAGAGCTGAAAACAGATAAGCTGATAAATGAAATAAGGCAAGACGTGAAAGAAGAAGTGAAAGCGGAAGTGAAAGAAGAAGTGAAAACAGAGACGAAAGAAAAAATAGTAATCTGTATGCTGAAAAGAGGCAAAAGTACATTGGAAGAAATCGCTGCAGATACACAGATGCCGATTGAGCAGGTTGAAAGAATAAAAAAAGAACAACAGTTATAAAATGAGAAAATGGCAGAGAATTATAGAGGGTTCTCTGCCATTTGACCATACAGGGGTTGATACATCATCTTGTGATTAGAACGAACAACTCACCACATTTGTAACAAATTATAGATTTTTAGCATGAAAAATCAAGGAAAATAAATGCTTTTGAAGTGTATGAAATTTAAAAAAATCGTAAAATTCTTGAGCATTACCCTTGACAAAAAGTGGTGAAAGCACTATTATTAACCATAACAGACAGATTATGTCTAGGAATCTTTACCCAAAAAGAAATAGTTATATTAAGGAAAGGGGAACGTATAATCATGACAAAGATTAAAAACAACAAAGAAGGGCGATGGCAAAAAAGAACATTAAGTATGTCACTTGTTGTTGCAATGCTTGCTACTTCTTAATAGTGCCGGTATGGGCTGCTGAGTTCAGTGATGGTACAGATACTGCTGTTGAGACTGAAGCTCCGGCTGCTGAAACATTCTCTGATGATGCTGCTCCAGTTGTAGAAGATACTACTGATACTACAGCTGCAAAAGCTACAACAAACGGTACAGGATTTGATATTACAGCTACAGTATTTTACAGGTGTTACAAATGGTGGCATTGTATGGGGCAATAAAGTTTCTACTACTGTAACTGTAACGAAAAAAAGATGATAATACTGATAATGTAGATTATTACTATGTATGGAAAGACAATGATGGGCAGATTACTACTGAAGCTCCATTTTCAAATGGAACAGTAGAATATACACCAGATGCCGCCCAGAGCGGAAAAGATATTACACTTTTTGTATATGCAAAGAAAGATAATAGTGTAGTATGGAGTTGGACATCTGATTCTTTTAAAGTACAGCCAAAACAGCTGAGTGATGTTATCAATATGAAAGATGACAATACAAAACTTAGTTTGAAATCTTCTTTCAAAAAGATATATACAGGGAAAGCTATTGTTCCAACCGTAGATGATATTGACTTTGCTAACCTTGCAAATATCAAAGATGCTAATAATAATGTTATTTTTACTGCCTCTGACTTTGTTATCGGAAGTACAGAAGGTGATACTGTAAATGTTACAACTAAAGGTGTCAATGTATATCTTACCACAACAAAAGCTGGTTATGCTGGTAGCGTTGTAATTAATTATACTATTTCTCCTTTAGATTTAACAGCAGCGAATGTTTCCAATTATTTAGAGGCAACATTCGTAACTACATCCAAGCCATATACAGGAAATAATATTGTACTTAAAAATACTGATGTAAAAATTGTAGATAAAAAATCCGGTGTTGACCTTTCTTCTTATATTAAAGGGGAAGATGTAATTTATATTAGTGGAGCAAATTATATCAAAGCCGGCACGTCAGTTTAATACTGGAAAAGCTGGAGATGCTGATTTAACATTCCCAATTGCAACACCAGATGAAAGTAAATATAAAAATTACACTATTAGTGGTGATCTTACACTTAAGCCAACTAATAGCTTTTCTATTACAAAACGTGATTTAAGCACTGTAAATGTTTCTATTCCGGAACAGGCTTATCAGAATGGAGCAATTGTAACAGTTGCACCTTCAGTTGCAACATATACAGATAAAACAACTGGTGAAGTATTAAAATTAGCAGGTGATGTAGTGATTACATCTACTGCAACAACACAGGGAGTTCATGATGTAACAGTTTCTCCAGCTACAAATAATACAAACGTTGAGGGATCTACAACAGCAAAATTATCTGTTGCAGCAAGTTCTCTTTCAACAGCAAAATTTAGCGGTCAGTCTTATGCAGAGCAGGCTGAAGAATATACTGGCGAGCAGATTACTAAAGATTTAAGTAAGTTAGGTACTGTTAGCATCACAGATGTTAATGGAGCAACTACTGGAACACATAATCTTGTAAAAGATGTTGATTATAAGATTGAATTTGGTAAAAACATTGATGCCGGTGTCGGAACCGTAACAATTGT
>ENA-OQKW01000036-OQKW01000036.1-human-gut-metagenome-genome-assembly--contig:-NODE-36-length-33369-cov-3.171079_pt1 | contig 33369 bp, 32 predicted proteins | sample MGYA00242657_ERZ504815 | MGnify/ENA primary metagenome ERZ504815 (study PRJEB26092, sample SAMD00036404) | human gut metagenome | host: Homo sapiens | study: EMG produced TPA metagenomics assembly of... | reverse complement strand
TTAATTTTTCCCACTTGGTACAAAGTGCGTTGAATTTTTCTATGGACTTTGCATCCTTCACATGTTTGCGGAATAGGACAATCAGCCCGTCTGCTTCATCCAGCCCGTTATTGTCTACAAAGTTATAAACAAATTGGTCAATCAGAAATTCTGCAACCTTTTCATCTTGTATGGTTGCATCTACGTAGTTTACACTTTGTTCTGTAGAATTGGATGCAACTGTTTTTCCTTTATTACTAAAGGCGCTGATAGCATCGGGAAGAAAAGCCTTATATTCTTTTAGAGCTAATAAACCGGCATTGATCGGAGTAATAGCTTCCAGTTTTTCATAATATGCTTTGGAAGGAATATAGTTGTCATCCTTTCCAAAATGAGGATGATACAAAGCGTATTTGGAGAAATAATAATACGTATAGAATTGCAAACGTATTTTTTCCTGTGCAGTGAAATCGGCTGGAAGTTTTGCGGCTTCCAATACTTGGCAATTGGCTGCGTACAGGCTGTCTCCTTTGTGTATGAGGGCGGCCTCTTGCATTTTCATATCGGGCATACCGAGTGATTGGAGCTCTTTGCTTCCCAGATAGGTGTTGATAGCGGCACCTGCTCCTTCAAAGGTTGTGTTTCTCCACATGTTGTCACTGTCGAATGACAAGGTAAGGTCTTGATTGGGATCCAGATAAAGAGTACGGCGTCCGCGTGTGTATTGCATGGTTACATATTGCGGAGTGAATCCTGTGATTTCTATGTTGCCGTTTCCAGCGGCATCAATCGCCACTTCTTTTTGTTCGCCACTTTGGCTGAAAGTCAATCTCACTTTGACCTTCTCATTGGGATTGGTGACCTTAAAAGTGAGCTTTGCAGCTTCTGTAGCGGTAAAGGTACTCAGCGCAAGGCCAAGTACCATGATGGATTTTAGAGTTCTCATCTTATTTTTTCTTTTAGGTTTCATTTTCAATGCATCGGGACGCATGTTATAGACTTTTTTTCCGTATGCGGGTTCTGTGCTGAGGCAGGCAGGGATGGGGGCTTTGCCGTTCAGTTTGCGAAGCACCATTTCCAAGGCGGCTGCATATTCCTGATGGATGAAAGCATCATCTCTGTCTGTTTGGTTATAAGCAATGTATTGCAGATAGCCTACACATTTGTTGAACCAGAATTCGGGAAGTTCCTCTGCTTTGTATCCCAAACGGGCGATAAATTTCAGTCTACTGATTAACTCTTGCTGATTGACTGTGGTGTCTGCAATCATCGCATCAATCTGGGTAGCTGCCGCTTCATACTTTTGTTCCCGGATATCATTATTGATACGGATCATTTTCAGATTGAAATCTTTTCCTTCATAGTTGCATAAGGCTTCAATTTCCGCCAATTCGCCGTATGAAGTTTCTTTTGCCAATTTAGCATCAACAGCTTTTTTGCCGAAACGCTGGCAGAAATCTGCATAATTGTCTGATACTTGCTTCAGGTACGGGTTCATGCCATTGATAGTGTTTACATATACTTCCCATACATCCGGATCAGTCAGTTTGGCACCTCCTTTTATTAATTCATCAAAAGCGGCTTGTACGTTATTGCGTGCATAGACTGAATAGTGATAATTGATGTAATCAATCAGGAATGCACGTTCTCTGTTCCCCTTGGTATATTGCTCTTGCAGGTAAAAAGAGCGTTTGGTAGGAATGTTTGCATCTTTTCCTGTCTGAATAAACTGTTCGGGAGTCTGACGGCTGCTGCTGCGATGAACAATTTCTTCGGTAGCAGGATCGACGAAGGCATAAGTAGGGTAGCTGCGTACACCGTATTTCTTGGCTAATGTAATTCCTTCACCTTCTTCAGCATCAATTTTGAGGTTGATGAAAGTTTGGTTATAGTAGTAACCCACTGTAGGCAATGAGAATACAGTTTGTGCCATATTCATGCAAGGTCCACACCATTGGGTATAGAAATCAATGAATATCAATTTGTTTTCTGCTTTGGCTTTAGCTACGGCTTCTGCCCAAGTAGTGCCGTGCAGGAAATTGATTCCTGCATTCTGGGCATTTAAGTGAATCGCATAGATACATGCGAAAATGAGTAAGATATATTTTTTCATGTCTTTGAATTTAATATGTTAATAACCAGGGTTTTGTTTACATTCCAGATTAGAACTGATTTCTGATGACGGAATGGCATCGATACGGCGGTCTATGATGCGTTGGTAATAATTGTCTCCTTGTGCTTCCGATTTTTCATATTCTTTTTCCAAAGCTTCTCTTAACGTCTTGTTCAAAGCAAGCAGACGGGTGAAATCGGGTTTCTCTGTGTATCCTGCAAAACGGATCATGGCAAACCATTCATGCCAGTTCTCGAAAGACAATTCCAGCATCCATTCGTTGAATATGGCGGTTTCCAGTTCTTCGTTATTGGCTGGAAGAATTATTTCGGCTCCTGCTCTTTCGCGTAGTTTACGGATCGGTGCGTAGGCTTCGGATATAGAGGCTCCTGAACGATACAAGGCTTCGGCTTTAATCAGGTAGAGTTCGGAAACACGACTGAAGATGACAGGCATGTCATTGGCATCATTCAGCAGCTTCTTTACCGATTTCAGGTTGTAGGCTACCGCAGAACTGCGGCTGTCCATCAGGCTGTCTACTTTAGAGAAGATGGCATCGGCGCGAGGATCATCCCCCACCAGTTCCACATACTCATTGGTGGGCCCCCAGTAACCTTGTTTTTTCGTGGGGCTGTTACCGTAACATTGCTGACGGGTTGAAGTGTTGGTGGCATCTTTTTGGTCGAATACACGAGCGAATAGAATCTCTTTGGTTGTTGAAAACTTATCAAAAACGTCACCATAGTTTGCTTCCGGCAATGGAGAATTTGTATCAATTGCATCATTAACTGCTGCTACCGCTTCTGTGTATTTTCCTGCATACAGCAATACTCTTGCCTTTAATGCCTTGGCTGCTTCTTTAGAAGCTTGTGAAAGCTTTTTCCAATCAGGAGCTTTTTCAATAGCTATTTCCAGTTGATCCAGAATATATTGATAAGAATCGGCTACGGAGCTACGCGCCTTTAAAGCATTGGATACGGATGGAGCTTCATTACGCATGACAACTCCGTATTCACTATTCATATCCCAAAATTCGCAGTAACGAACCAGGATATTGAAGTAGGCCAAAGCGCGTAAATAGGCTATTTCACCTAACACTTCGGCTCTACGGTTTCCGGAGAACTCTCCGTCACTCATGCGGTTACAGGCTGTTTCCAGGAAGTTGGCGTTTTTGATTACAGCGTAATCTGCATCCCATTCCGTTGCATCACTGAATGATAGGGTAGGCAACATTCGTTCGGAGTAGTAAACGGCATTACCGGCGCTGACAATTTCTTGACGCCACATGGTCCCGGCTTTGAAGGAACCACTTACTGTAGGAAATATGACATTGAATCCATTTCCAGGCAAGGAGTAATAGATTCCGTTTAAGGCTAACTCTACAGCAGCGGGTGTTGTGATGGCACCGTCTAAATCTGCTTCGAATTCGGGCTTTTGGTCCAAGACATCTACCAACTGGCACGAGGAAACGCCCATTGTAAGTAAAGCTAAGAATATATATTTTTTCATTCGATTATACATTTAAATGATTATAAGTTAATTTTTAAACCTAGCCGAGAAAGAGCGGAAACCCGGATAAGTGGAGGTTTCATAGTTACCGCCATAGTTGCTGTTACTGTTTACGGTAGCAGGGTCTGTTCCCGGATAAGAGGTGAGCGTGAACAAATTGGTAGCCGAGACAAATAGTTGTCCTTTTATCACTTTGTTTAAAGGTAAATTATAAGTCAGACGCACTTCCTGCAAACGGAAGAAGGAGGCATTAAACAATTCATGATCGGTTAGTCTAGGTACACCGTCACCTATATACAAGGCCGGGTATTTGGCATTTTTGTTGGTGTCAGACCATCTGTCATTCAATCCATAGTCAATCAAACCGGTTAATTGTCCGGGTAGATTCTGCAATGTTTTGTTATAAATCTTCAAACCACCGATCTGATATCCGAAGTTGGCGAACAGGCTGAATTGTTTATAAGATAAATTGGCAGTCAGACCGCCGAACAGATCCGGATCAGGATTACCGATAATAACACGGTCATTGTAGTTGATGATTCCATCTCCATTTAAATCCTTAATTTCCAAATGTCCCGGTTTTAATGAGTTACCATCGTAATAACTTTGTCCCTTTGATTTAGCATAGGCATTCAATTCATCTATTCTGGCTTGATCTTGTATGATCCCGGCATATTCATAACCATGGAAAGCTCCCATTGGATAGCCTACAGCCAATACTTGGTCGGCATAGCTGCCTTGAACTACTACATCCATAGCTGATTGTGCTCTACCTTCTTCAACCAGTTTGGTGACTTTATTCTTGTTATGTGACATATTCAAGGTCAGGTCCAAGTTCCAGTCTTTAGTAGATAATACACGGCCTACCAGGTTTATTTCAATACCGCGGTTGGTCAATGCTCCGATATTACGGTTCATCTGCATAGAGCCACCGGTTGCACTGGGCGGGAAATCAAATGACCAGATCAAGTCTTTGGTATCTTTGATATAGCCGGAGATAGAACCGGTCAGTCGGTAATCGAACAATGCGAAATCAAGACCTAAATCATATTGGGTCGATTTTTCCCAACGGATGTCGCGGTTACCCACTTGTTTATGTATAATGGCTGACAGATTATTATAACTGGTTGCTTCGTATAAATCACGATTAGAGAAGCTGGTTAAGTTTTGGGTACCGGTAGTACCTACGCTGGCACGTAATTTCAAATCATTAATGAATGTCAGGTTTTTCATGAATTTTTCCTGAGAGATACGCCATGCAATGGCTCCTGAAGGGAAGAAACCATAACGGTTGTTCGAACCAAACATGGATGAACCATCATAACGTCCTGTAAAAGTGAACAGGTAGCGCTCCATTAATTTATAATTGATACGGGCAAATGAAGAGAACAGACCACTTGCATTATATCCGTTACTCCAAGATGAGATGCTTGCGGCACTTCCTAAATTGGTGTAAATATCATTATCCGGATAAGTCTGGCCATTCATTCTTGTACTACGGCTTATACCACGTTCAAAGGAGATACCGGCTACGGCATCCAAAACATGATTCTTGTTGAACTCATAGTTATAATTCAATGTATTGTCGAATACGGTTTTTGAATATTTATAATGATATTCTGACCCACTGGCTTCATTTCTAGTACTTAGAAAACTTGGACTGAATGAATTGTTTTCAGTAAATTGTAAATTACCCGATAAACTGGAACGGAACCGGAATCCTTTCCAAATATCAACTTCTCCGTATACGGTTCCCATGATGCGGTAAATATTATCATGGTTTTTCTTATAGGTGTTGGCCACCGGGTTGGCTTGACCTGTGGACATATCAAATTCCCCGTTATCATTATATATAGGCATATCAGGACGATAACCTTGTGCGCTGAACAGTGAAGTTCCTGCATTATCCTGATCTGTATAACTCATATTAGCATTGATACCAAAACGGAGGATAGGCAATACATTCATTTCTGTAGACACGCGTGCATTATATCGGCTTAAGTCACCTCCTTTAACCATACCTTGCTGATCGAATATGGATAATGAAATAAGATATTTGGAAACTTTGCTACCTCCACTTACTGTCAAGTCGGCATTGTGGCGGATAGCTGTTTGTTTCACTTCGTCAAACCAATTGGTGTTGGCACTGCCTAATGCGGTGGAATTAGGCTCAAGAATTTCTAGTGCATATTGGTTGGACGGATCATACACCAAGGTTTCTTTAGCAAAGCGGCGTACCGTTTCGCGCCATTCATCACCATACAGGATACGGAAGTTCTTAATTTGAACATCAGTGGTTACATTATAGTTGAAGTTGACGGTAGGTTTGGAACCCTCCACCCCTTTCTTGGTGGTAACGATAACCACACCGTTTGCAGCACGAGAACCATAGATAGCAGCTGCAGAAGCATCTTTCAATACGTCCATAGATTGGATATCATTCGGAGAAATGGCATCCAGCATGCTGGGATCTTCTACAGGAACTCCATCGATAACATACAAGGGTTCATTAGAACCGGTTAATGACGTAGCACCACGCACACGTACACGGACTGTCTCACCCGGAACACCGGTATTCTGTGACACCTGTACACCTGCTGCCAGGTTTTGAAGCATAGAAGTTACATTAGGAGTATTCAATTGGCTCAACTGCTTTAGGCCTACTGAAGCTACAGAGCCGGTCAAATCCTTTACAGAAGAAGTACCATAACCTACTACGACTACTTCGTCCAGATTGGTCACCTCGCTTTCCATTTTTACATTGAAAACGTGTCTGTTGCCAATTTTTTCCTTAACTGTCTGCATACCGATAAAGCTGATCATCAGTTCGTCGTTTTTAGTGTTTTCAGGATAAGACAGCATGAATTGTCCATCCATATTGGCTACTGTACCGAACGTGGTGCCTTGGATAACAATAGAGGCTCCGATGACCGGTTCGCCCATATCATCTTTGATCACTCCGGTAATTGTTCTGCGCTTGGCATTTCTGTCAATCGGTAATATGAGTACATAATTGTTCTCTACTAATTCATAGCGCATACCTGCCTGGCTACAAATCACGGAAAGTGCTTGTTCCAGAGGTTCTTTGTTTAATGTAAGTTTCAAAGGTACATTGTTCAATGTTGCATCTTCGTACATGATATGAATGCCTGTTTGCTTTTTAACCATGTTAAGAGCCTCTTTTACACTGATGTTTTCACTTTTGATAGTGACAGTCTTGTCGGCTAGTACGTTTGCAAACATTGCGTTGAATGTGCAGAATATGCACATTAACATTACTAATAGCCTCATTTTTGGAGGTTTAGCTACTAAACGATTCCAAAGTTCGTCTTTTTTCATAAAACTCAAATAACTCATTTAATTTAGAATATTCCTGTTATACAGGGTTTGATTATTGTTTTTTTACAAATATAGTTTCTCCTTTTCTCTCAAACTTGACATCGGATACGCGATGAATAATATCTAATGCAAAATCCAAAGGCTTGTTACGGAAAATGATTCCGGTAAACTTCATGGTTTCCAATTCCTTGGATGCTATTTGAATATCTACATTATAGCATCGTGACAGTCGGGCTGTCAGCAAAGGGAATGGCATTGCGTCAAATTCCATAGCACCATCTGTCCATGAAGTATAGAATTCTGTATCTACTTTGCTAACTTTTGATTGTGCAGAAGAGTAATGTTCACCTGGCAGCAGGTAGTATTCACCTGAAGGAGCAGTTACTTTTAGTTTACCTTCAATCAGAGTCACAGATAATTCTTCATCGGGATAAGCCGAGATATTGAAAGTTGTTCCTAATACATAAATAGCATGGTCGTGTGCTTTTATTATGAAAGGACGGGCTGCATCGTGGGTTACCTCAAACATAGCCTCTCCTTCTAAGGTGATTTCACGGGTATCTCCAAACTGAACCGGAAAATCGATATGGGAGTCCGCATTCATTTTTACTTTTGTACCATCAGCCAATACTATTGCATATTCCGAACCTTTTGGCACTATGATCTTATTTTGTAATAGTTCGGTATCCAGTTCTGTTTTATGGGGGTAATCACTTTCTTGAGGGAATATGATTTCTCCATTGTTAATATAACTTCCGTTGATTTCCCGTTGGTTTTCATAGAGGGGAATTACAGATTGGTTTGCTTGTACCCAGGTGGCTTTAGGAGTTTGGGTGTTCTGGGGAAGAGATGATTGCTCGCTTTGGGTAATGGCAGGCGTCAGATTCCGGTTATTAAAATATAAAATGGAAGCAATCCCTATGATAACAGCTATCGCAGCGGCAGATGAATAAATCGCAACCCGATAGCGGATAGAGTGGGGCTGCTTGCAACGTTTTTGAATAGCTTCCCATGAAGCTTCTTTATCAAACTGTTGTAATAAGTTAAGTTGGTTATTGACATGGCGGAGTGAAAGTAACTTCACAAAAATTTCTTTATGTGAAGCGTCTTCTTCAATCCATTGTTTTAATTCTTTAAATTCCTGTTCATTGAGTTGGTGGGACAGGTATTTTTGAATTAAGGTTTCTGTTTTACTCTTTTGCATAATTGTTGTACTGTTTAACACTAAGTATCACAAATACGCAAAACGGGTGACAAAAATCTGAAGAAAATTATAAATTAAATAAGATTAGGATTTCTATCATATTGAAACGACGCAACATTTTTAATGCGCGTGATAAATGAGTTTTTACTGTATTTACGGAAATATGGAGTTCTTCGGCTACTTCTTTGTACTTTTTGTCTTCCAGAACAATCTTGACTAAAACATTGTATTCCTGTTCCGGCAGTTTTTTTAATTCGGCCAGCAACTGGCTTCTTTTTTGCAACAGTTCTTCTTCATCATAAAAGTCATCGATGGGAGAATAAGATTCTTCCTCCAGCTCGTCTAAGGAGAAATAGCGTTCCCGTTGTACTTTGGTCAGTGAGGAAAAACGGACGGCATTGAACAACCAAGCATGTAGGTTGGAGGAAATGGCAGTATGCGAGTTCTTGTCCCAGAAACTGACAAATAGATTCTGCACGATATCTTCTGAAGTTTCCGTAGAGCCTGTGAACTGTACAGAGTAAAGGCATAAGGGAAGGTAATAAGTATCATAAAGCAGACGAAAGGCTTCTTCTTTGTTTTCAGTAAAGAGGGCTAATATCCTTTCGTCTACTTCATCATATTTATTGTATTTTCTTGCATTATTGTCCATAGATGCCTTTTATGGCACAAAATTAGGAATTTAACCGGCAAAATGTGCGATTTACATCAAATAAAAATGCAAAAAGTACAATGTATATAGAATATCTTCTTTATTTTTCAATTCTGAACCAGTCAGCGTCCGTCCATCCTCCGTCATTGGTTACAATAGCGGGGCGCGTACAGAAGATACCTACCTTGGCTCCTATCCATTTACCTTCTTTTACTTGGAAAGTTTCTCCTAATGGCTGGAATTTCTTGCCGTCCGTACTGTAACTGAGGTTACATTTCACTAACAGGTCGTGACCGCCTTCACTGGCTTTAATCTTGTCTCCTTTTGCGGAAAATTTAGCGCGAAGATAGATTGTGCCGTCTTTTAAGGGAACGGAAGCATTTACTTTTTCAGTACCCCCTCGATCGGCTTTCAGGCATTCCACTTGTGACAGGACGAGTCCGTTGTCTGTGTTTTCAACAACTAATCCGGCATAATCCATTCCCATTACAACCAGTCCCGTACGTTCACCTTTATATTTTTCTGTCGGCTTGAAAGTAAGCTTGGTGGTGGCAGTGAAATTGGGAGCCGGAGTCTTTTGTAGCATCAGATTAGAAACATCCCATAAACTCTTATAATCTTCGGGAACCGGGTAGGAGTATAGACGTACAAATCCTTCTCCTCCGTTGAAATAAGCCCATTTTTCATTGATGTTAGCCTGCCATTGCCATTGAGGAGACAATGTATAACCATCAAACTCGTCACTTTCCTGCGGAGTACAAATAGGATAGTTCTTACCTACATTAGGCTTTTTATAAGTCAGAACAGGTTCGCCACAGCCGTCTCCGTCTTTATCAATACCTATGACGGGCCAATCATCAACCCATTTCATAGGTTGCAGGTGAACCAGGCGTCCGTAAGCACCTACGTCCTGGAAGTGCATGAACCAGTCTTCTCCCGTAGGGGTGTCCACCCAGCCTCCCTGATGAGGTCCGTTGACGGGAGAGTTGCCTTGCGCTAATACTGTTTTCCATTCGTATGGACCGTATACGTTTTTTGAGCGAAGTACGACTTGCCATCCTGTAGGAACGCCGCCTGCCGGATGGAAGATGTAATAGTATCCATTACGTTTATAGAATTTGGGCCCTTCACAAGTCTGATGTGCTTCATGACCATCGAAAATGATACGGGATTGTGTGATAGCTTTACTTGCATCAGCACTTAGCTCACAAATTGTAATTACACTTTTCAGTCCGGCCCGGCTTCCTGCATAAGCGTGAACCAGATATACACGACCGTCATCATCCCATAATGGAGTCGTGTCGATGATGCCCTTTCCGGCTTTCACCAAAACTGGCTCGCTCCAGGGACCTTTCGGATCTTTGGCTTTCACCATGAATGCTCCTTGGTCCGGGTCACCCCAGAATATATAGAATTCACCGTTATGGTGGCGGATACTGGGTGCCCATACACGGTTGCCATGTTCAGGACGGACATCGGTAACAGGGGGCAGTGCGTAGGGTACAGCCGCACCTATGATAGTCCAGTTGACAAGGTCTTTGGAGTGTAATATTTGTAAACCGGGCAGACAGTTGAAACTGGATGAGGTCAAATAATAATCGTCTCCTACACGGCAAACGTCCGGATCGGAGTAATCCGCATACAGGACTGGATTTTTGTAGGTCCCATTGCCTTGGTCGGCCACCCAGGCTTGGGATACATAATTCTGTGCGGGAGCAGATAAAAAACAGCCTCCTAGCAGACAGAGAGTGATTAGTCGTTTCATGGTTTTAGATTTTTTATTTAATCGTAATTTTGCAAGGATGTTCCAATTCTTTTCTCCATTGGGGAAGATAATTGAACCAGTCTTTCATATCTTTAAATCCGAAACTTTCTTTTTTTGAGGTGAAAGTAACGTAATAGTGGAAATGCTGTTGCCCCGGTGCTTGTAAGGTATATAAGTAGTTTGATCCGTCTTGTACTTCTTTACCGATATATTTAGGAATGAAAGTTCCCATACCTGTTGTTTCCTTCACATAACCTATGGTGTCTGTGACAGGCCAGTCGGTTCCCCAGCTTCCAGTCAGTCCTTTATGGTCGCTCATGTGACCTCCTTCTTTCAGAATCTGTACACCTGCTGCAAAGACTTCCTGTTTAAGCGGACGGTCAAACAGGACATCTACCTTCATGTCCCGATGACCGCCATAGATGGTATATCGATTGATCATGTTCAAATCGTTTCCTTGATATTCCCAACCGATGACTTCTGCTTCGACGATGGCACGTACAGGACCGGAGGCTAGTACACGTTCCGTGCGGTTTACTACTGGTTTTATGTGGGTCGCCTCAGTACCATTCCAACCTTTTAATGCACCTACACCACCACTATTGTAAACACGTAGCGCATCATCTCCGTAGCCGTTGGCACGTTGCGCTTTGGTAGGGTAGAAACAAGTCTCTTTTATTTCCAGTCTTTTATTTACTTTGCTATATGGATCTACCGTCTGTTTTTCGTTGAAATAGATACGATAGGCAACTAATTCACTCTCTATAGCCGGTCCGTGATGGTAAACAAAACTATATACATTCTCGGTTCCTGCCGCTGAAAATCCCGTAATATTGGCGAATTTGTTGTTATGTCCGTAAGCTTTCATTTGGGCATAAGTACGTGCCGGATAGTTTTTTTCACTTTTTTCTGAAGAGAGAATTATACGGAAACTTTTGTTGCTTTTGGCTGGCATATCGATGAGGAAAGCCAGTTCGTCAGCACGTGCGTCACCGTTCAGATCGTCCAGTTGGGACGGAATTTCTTTATTACCTTCCCATACAGTGGCGGATTTGATGTTGAAACCTGCTTTCAGGTTATTTAAATCTATCACTATCGGTTCGTCGGTCTTATTTTGAGTCCATTCATTGCTGACTTCTACGGTCAGTGTCTTTTCGCCTTTTTGTGCAAAAGAGTTGGTAAAGCATCCTGCTAATAATGTGAGGACAATAATTGAGCGCTTTTTCATAATGATGTATAGTTTATTATTTTAAGCACGGATCATACGGATTACACAGTGTTAGTATGAAAACCGTGTTTATCCGTGCAATCCGTGCTTTACTATTTTTATAAATTAAGTGGAGAAATGCACTAATGGGTGTAAGAATTAGAAGTTGAGTTCTTCTCCTTGTGCCCCGATTTCAGCATGATTCTTTCCGTCTATCGTTACATTGGAAACATTTTGCATCTTCAAGTTCTTTCCACTTTTTAATAACTCTATTTTGATATTTTTCATATTAACTTCGTCGGCTTCGCTTAATACTACACCTTCTTTAGCATTAGATACGATGATATTCTCCATATTGATATTCTTGATTCTCATCTCAGGCAAGCCATTGAAGAACACAGCCCTGCCTGCTCCGTTACAGGTTACATCTTTGATAAAGATATTACGGAATATCGGAGTTTCTTCTGTTACAGGAGGGATGGTAGTTTCTGCTTTCTTTTCATCCTGATTAGGATCTTCACCACGACCTTTTCCACCATAGTATAAATTGAATATTAATGCTTCGTTCGGAATATTAATCATGTTGATATTGCTGATGTAGATATTCTCTACCAATCCGCCACGCCCACGATTACTTTTAAAGCGTAAGCCAACATCTGTACCCATGAAAGTACAATTGTCTACATATATGTTGTTTACACCTCCTGACATCTCACTACCTACAACAAACCTCCATGTCCATGTAATACGGTGTTGTTCATAACGATAACATTTTGACAAGGTTCACCGCGTTTGCGCCCTTGTTCGTCCTTTCCTGACTTTATACAGATACCATCATCTCCTGCATCAAATGAGTTGTTTATAATCAATGCTTTATTACATGATTCCAAATCAAGAGCATCTCCGTTTTGTGAGTACCAAGGATTAGAAACAGTAACTTTATTAATTGTAATATTTTCACATGATAGCGGATGTAAGCACCAACTGGGTGAATTTTTGAATGTCGCTCCTTCCAGCAATACCTTATTACATTTGATGAAACTTAGCAATACAGGACGTAACCAGTCGCGCATGTAGTCCCAGTCAGAATCGGTAAGTTCTCCACGAGGTACGTTGAAGTTGTCTTTTGACAGGATAGCACCTTTCAATGCACCTTCACTGGGATACCAGATTCTTCCGTCGGTATCTACCACACCACCGGAGGCGACCAATTTTTTCCATTGGCCTTCAGTCAGTTTATCTTTTTTGGTCGGACGCCATGTGTCTCCATTTCCATCAAATACTCCGTGGCCTGTAATCGCTATATTTTCAGCATTACGTGCTGAAATAGGAGACTGGCAACGACGGGTTTCCAAACCTTCAAAAGACGTGTTTATAATGGGATATAGTGAATGGTCTGCACTGAATAATACTAATGCATTCTTTTCTGTATATAGATTCACATTGCTCAATAGTTCGATGGGACCGGTCAGCCACAAGCCTTCAGGAATAATGACTTTGCCACCTCCTTTGGCATTAACCTGTTGGATTGCATCATTAATAGCCTTTGTGTTTAAAGTGATACCGTCTGGCTTGGCACCGAAATCTATGATGTTTACCGAATAGTCTGGAAAAGTAGGTTGTTCAACTTTATCCATCTTGAAAGGGAGGCTTGTATAGATGGCGGGATCTATAATATCTTCTACAATAGTCGTAGACGGACAATTATTACATCCGGTCAAAAAAGGAATTAAACATGTGGCAGGAAGTAATAGAATCTTCTTTATTAAAGTAGTCATTGGTATTATATATGTTTAAGATTAATAATTATCTAGTTGATTGTTGCTTTAAGAAGTCTTATCACTCTCCCGTAAAAGACCCTCACGGGCTATTTACGGGAGCAGCAATAATGTTTCATGTTAACCTAATTCTAACCTTAAATAAATATTATGAAAAAACCTCTTAATTCGATGGCAAATATAGCTGAAAGAATTGTCCTTTATGTGCACTATTTGATAGAATAAGTGGATTTTTTGTTAAATTCTCATTTAGCTGAAACCTTAAATGGTAAAAATTAGTTTTATAATTGCATTATTTCTTCATTTGTGTGCAAAAAAAGCTATGATTAATTTATTTGTTTGTATCTTTGCAAACTAATTTAACAATAAAGAAGGTATGAGTTACAATTTGTTGAAAGGAAAAAGAGGTATTATTTTTGGTGCATTGAACGAACAGTCTATCGCATGGAAAGTTGCTGAAAAGGCTGTAGAAGAAGGTGCGTCCATTACATTGTCCAATACTCCGGTAGCTGTCCGCATGGGAGAAGTTTCTGCTTTAGCTGAGAAACTGAATTGTGAGGTAATTCCGGCAGATGCAACCAGCGTAGAAGATTTGGAGAATGTTTTCAAACGTTCGATGGAAATATTGGGTGGAAAAATAGATTTCGTTCTGCATTCTATCGGTATGTCTCCTAACGTTCGTAAGAAACGTACTTATGATGACCTCGATTATGATATGTTGAGCAAGACTCTGGATATATCTGCCGTTTCGTTCCACAAAATGATTCAAGCTGCTAAAAAGCTGGATGCTATTGCGGAGTATGGTTCAATTCTGGCTTTGAGTTATGTTGCTGCACAACGTACATTCTATGGATATAATGATATGGCGGATGCAAAAGCATTGCTTGAATCTATCGCACGCAGTTTTGGTTACATTTATGGTCGTGAACATCATGTGCGTGTGAATACCATATCTCAGTCACCGACCATGACTACTGCCGGTTCAGGTGTGAAAGGTATGGATAAGCTGTTTGACTTTGCTAACCGTATGTCACCATTAGGCAATGCTTCGGCAGACGAATGTGCAGATTACTGCATTGTAATGTTCTCTGACCTGACTCGTAAAGTGACTATGCAGAATTTATATCATGATGGAGGTTTCTCCAGTGTAGGTATGAGTTTGCGTGCTATGGCAACTTATGAAAAAGGTCTGGATGAATATAAAGACGAAAACGGAAACATCATTTACGGATAAGAAATAGATGATGCGCAAAATTATATTCATATTAGTAGTATGTCTTGTTGCTCTTTCCTCCTGTCAGTGGGATGGGAAGAGTGGCAATACTGCTGATGTGGATGTAAGAGTTGCCCGTTATGATCGTTTGCAGTATGAGTATGTCACGATGAATAGTTTCTCGGCACTGCAAAAAAATGAATACGGACTATCCTCAGGTTACCAAACTGTTGATAGAAGATGTATTGGCGATAGGTGAGGTGGATGACATGAAGATTAACGACCGGATGTTGGAATATTATTCGGATTCTACTTTATTGACTTTGATGCACGATGCCGAAGAGAAATTTAAGGATCTTGGTTGGGTTGAGGAAAAACTGACCAAAGGTTTCAAACGTTTGAAAAAAGAGGTTCCTGCATTGTTCGTTCCTCATTTTTATGCTCAAATAGCTGCTCTGAATCAGTCTGTTGTAGTTGGGGACAGTATTTTGGGTTTTAGTATTGATAAGTATATGGGAGCAGATTATCCTTTATATAAACGCTTCTATTATGACTATCAATGTCGCAGTATGGAGCCTGATCGTATTGTTCCGGATTGTTTTACCTTTTATTTGCTGAGTCAGTATCCTTTGCCATGGCAGCCTGGTCGTACTTTATTAGATATGATTATGCATCGTGGAAAGATAAATTGGATAGTGGCTCATATTTTAGGGTATGAATCTTTTGAGAAAGAGATGGGATATAGTGAGGATGAGGCTGAGTGGTGCAGGAAGAATAAAACAAGTCTGTGGAAGACAATGGTTGAAAATGGTCATTTATATGCTACCGATCCCCTTGTTGTACGTACTTATATACGCAAGGATCCCTTTATTTCTATTATGGGTGAGAAAACTCCTGCAAGTATTGGAGTATGGATGGGGATTTTGCTGATTGATGAATATATGAAAAAGCATCCTGATATGACAATAAAGGATTTGTTGGCTAAGACGGATTATCATCAGATGTTGGCTGAAACAGATTTCAAACCTTGATATTTTGATTGATTAGTAGTATGATGGAAGTTGCTTTGTATCTATTGCCTGTCACATTAGGCGAAACTCCTGTGGAAAATGTGTTGCCTGTGTATAATAAAGAGGTCATTCTCGGCATCAAACATTTTATTGTAGAAGATGTACGCTCGGCACGTCGCTTTTTGAAAAAGGTAGATCGCGGGATTGACATAGATGCATTGACTTTTTATCCATTGAACAAACATACTTCTCCTGAAGATATTTCCGGTTATCTGAAACCTTTGTTGGCCGGACAGTCCATGGGAGTTATTTCTGAAGCCGGTTGTCCGGCTGTTGCTGATCCTGGAGCGGACGTGGTTGCTATTGCTCAGCGTAAGAATCTTAAAGTGGTGCCTTTGGTAGGACCTTCCTCTATTATTATGTCTGTTATGGGATCGGGTTTTAATGGACAGAGTTTTGCTTTTCATGGTTATTTGCCTATTGAGCCTGGTGAGCGTGCGAAACGTATTAAGGTATTGGAGCAACGTGTTTATGCAGAAGATCAGACGCAGCTTTTTATTGAAACTCCTTATCGTAATAATAAGATGGCGGAAGATATTCTTAAGAATTGCCGTCCGCAAACCAAACTTTGTATTGCTGCCAATATTACGTGTGAAGGAGAATATATAAAGACTAAGACAATAAAGGAGTGGCAGGGGAAATTGCCGGATTTATCGAAGATTCCCTGTATTTTCTTGATTTATAAGTAATGCGATAACAGATATTCATTTAAATTCCTCCCACATCTGTGTCACTATGTTCAGATGATCTATTTCTTCTTTTAGAAAAGAACTATATTGGGCAGAATTCATTTCTATTTCTTCGGGAGTTACAAATTTTCCTCCGGTAAAATGTATCTGTTCTTCATCGTTTAAAGGAAGAATATATAGCATGATGGTTTTTTTAACTCCATTGGTTTCTTTTACCAAATGTTTCAAACTGAAGCGTGGTTCCGGTTGTCCGGTAATATGGTTGCTATATTTATTTTCTACTTCTTTGGCATATTTATCAGTATCTGTCTTGCAGGCATAAATGTAGTCTTCCATAGGTATGTCCAACTTGCCGGGTTCTTCACCTTGATAACTGCGGGGAGCAACATAGATCTTTCCATTGCAAATAGGGGCGATACGTAAAAAGGCATTTTTTTATAGGTTAAACTGATTGTTTTCACAAAAGCATGATTGACAATAATGCAAATGACATATATCAAAGGAGGGATGATGTGGGTCATAGCGTAAAGGGTATTATAAGATAGTGGACTGAAAAATAAATAAATTATGCAGGAAGCAAACAGGTGAATGCCGGATAAAACAGCTATAACCTGTGTGGCCCAACAGTTCAGAATAGATATCTTATAATGAAAGTAGGAGAATAGTTTTGTATAAAAATTGGGGACCATGAGATAGAGTAGTGAAAAACAGAGTATCAGTATTTCTAGCGTAATGGGAACAGTTCGGTCCGGAATAAGCATATCTCCGCTTATGCCTTTTATGATGGATGCAATGATTAATGCCAAAGTTCCATGTAGTAATACTAGATTTGGCTGATAAACAGGAGGTTTGACAAGTCTGTATAGGATATAAATAATGCTAGCCAAACTACAGACATACAAAACAACTGCATCTTGAAAGAAAATGCAGAAAATCATGCATACAATGGCTGGTATTAACCCTGTGGACATGATTAAATTTTTGTATTCCAGTAACGATTTCATTCTCTCTATCTCTATTTATATCTTTATAACAAAAAAGATATAAAGTTGGTTTACTCGTTACCCTTTAAATTTTATATGTTTTTCTGCATGATAGGAGGAACGTACCAAAGGTGCGCTTTCCACTTCTCGGAATCCTTTCTTTAATCCAATTGTTCTATACTGTTTAAATTGATCGGGAGTAATATAGTCCGCTACCGGATAATGGCGGTGGGTAGGTTGTAGATATTGGCCAATGGTAAGTATCTTGCAGCCTTGTGCCAATAAATCGTCCATGACTTCTTCTACTTCTTCCGGGCGTTCTCCCAAACCTACCATAATACCGGATTTAGCTGTAATACCATTATTGGCTATTTGTTTGATGACCTTTAAACTGGTTGCATAGTTGGCTGCACTTCGTACCAAGGGACTGATGCGGCGTACGGTTTCCATATTGTGTGAAATGATGTCTGGTTTGGCGTCAATGACTAGCTGAATCAGTTCGCTTCTTCCTTGAAAATCAGGAATTAAAACTTCGGACGTGGTTTCCGGATTCAATCGTTTGATTTCTGAAATCGTTTTAGCCCAATGGGCAGCACCCAAATCATCTAGATCATCACGGTCTACAGAGGTAATAACGGCATGAGATAATTTCATGAGTTGAATGGACTCTGCTACATGGGTAGGTTCTTCAGGGTCTAACGGAAGAGGCCGTCCGGTCTGTGTGTTGCAAAATTTGCAGGAACGGGTACAAATTTCGCCACCTATCATAAAAGTGGCAGTACCTTTTCCCCAGCATTCTCCCATATTGGGACATCGTCCGCTACTGCAAATGGTATGTAGTTTGTGGGAATCTACAATATGTTTGGTTTCGGTATATCGAGCATTTGCCCCTATGTTTATCTTAAGCCAGTCTGGTTTTTTAACGTGATTCATGATGATATTAGATTTATAATTCACCACAGATTATACCAATGCAAATTGTTTTCATTCGGTTTTTATGTAAAATTATATAATCTGTGGTGAATGGTTTTTTATTTTAAATTATCAATAAAGAAATTGGCTACGCGAGTCAGTAAATGTTTAGTTGTGTTGCCTCCACTGATTCCATGGTTGCGGTTGGTATAGATTTGCATGTCAAATTGCTTGTCGGCCTGTACCAATGCTTCACTGTATTCTGCGTTGTTACGTAAGTGTACATTATCATCTGCTGTGCCGTGGATCAGCAACAATTCACCGTTCAGTTTGTTGGCACGGTTAATAGCAGATGCAGCATTGTAACCTTCCATGTTTTCTTTGGGGGTACGCATGAAGCGCTCTGTATATACCGAATCGTAGAAACGCCAGTCTGTAGGAGCTGCAACAGCTACTCCAGCTTTGAATATCGGTGTTCCTTCACTCATGGACATTAATGTATTGTAACCTCCATAGCTCCATCCCCATATACCGATACGGTTACCATCTACATAGGGTAGTGTACTTAAGTATTTGGCGGCTTCTACTTGATCTTTCGATTCTTTTACTCCTAAACTCAAGTAGGTGCATTTTTCAAAATCAGACCCTCGGCCACCGGTTCCGCGTCCGTCTACACAAGCCATGATGAAGCCTTGACCGGCCATATAAGCTTCGAACATGCCGCCATCTCTACGGGCTCCAATTCCCCATTTGTCTGCAACTTCTTGTGAACCCGGTCCACTATATTGGTGCATGATAACAGGATATTTTTTGTTCGGATTGAAATTTGCGGGTTTCATTATCCAACCATTCAATTCCACACCGTCATTGGTCTTGAAACTAAATAGTTCTTTACTTGGCATATTCAGACGTGAAACTTGGTGTTTCAATGTGTTATTATCTACTAAGGTTGCCAATTCTTTACCATTATTGTCATTAAGGGTAATGACAGGAGGGGTGTTGATATTAGAGTAAGTATTGATGTAATACTTCATATTGTTACTGAAAATAGCTTTATGAGTTCCTTCCTGTTTGGATAGTTTGGTCTTTTTACCTTTGCCGTCCACTTTGTAGATAGCGGTGCGTAGCGGACTACCTTCATTGCTTTCAAAATAGAATGTGTTGGTAGCTTCATCCCATCCCAGGAAATCTTTCACTTCGAAGTTCCCTTTTGTGATTTGCTTAACCAGGTTTCCTCCGCTAGTGTAAAGATAGAGATGGTTATAACCGTCTTTTTCACTCATCACCACAAAGTTTTTTGGATAGAAAACGATGTTGGAGTAGGCTTCTTCTTTAATGTATTGGGGAGCTTCATCACGTACCATCAGTTTACACAATGTACTTCGTGGATTGGCAAAGTAGAGGTCGAAACGGTTTTGATGACGGTTCAAAGTCATGATTGCCAACGCATTCTCATCATCCGTAAACTTGATGCGAGGGATATAACTGTCTGCATCTAGAGGCAAGTCCATCTTGCGGGTTACCTTACTTTTTATATCAAAAGTATGAACGGTTACTTTGGAATTGTCAATTCCTGGCATAGGGTATTTGTATTCATATTCTCCCGGATAAGTGCTGAATTTCTCTAATGCGGGAACCATACCTTTGTATAATGGAAAAGAATACATAGGTACTTGACTCTCATCAAAACGGATATAGGCAAGCATCTGGCTGTCTGCACTGAAGTCGAAAGCACGGTTGAAGCCGAATTCCTCTTCATATACCCAGTCGGGAATACCATTTAGCACTTCGTTGAATTTGCCGTCTTTGGTTACTTGTGATTCACTGTTGCCAAACAATAATTTTACCAGATAGATATTATTATCACGTACAAAAGCTATCTGATTGCCATCCGGCGAGAATAAAGGAACCTGTTGTGGACCGTTTTCTGAGAGCGGTTCCATTTTATTGTTTTTTACGTTTGTAAAATAATAGTAATTGGCGGTAAACGAACGACGATAAATAGGTTTGGTTTCTAGTCTGTATTAGAATCAGTTTTTCTATCGGGTGGACATGATATAGTCATCAAATGACTTGATGCTACAGTCACGGGCCGTATTTACATCGAAGATGGTGCCTGTTTCTTTGCCGGTCTTGAAAGAATACTGTATGATTTTTTTGCCATCGGCACTCATTTGGGTATAATGTTCTCCATCCAACATCGGTTTGATACCTCTGATTCCTTCGGCACGATACGTTCTGTTTGCTACGTCTTGCAAGCTTACTTGTTGGGCTCTGACTGTCAGCAAGCAGAAGAATAAAATAATAAATATACTTAATTTTCTCATAATAGATAAATTCTTTAAATGATAATCAAAGACAAAGGTAAAACTTTTGTTTGAAAATACGTATCTTTGTCCCGCAAAATAAGTTCATGAACAGAGAGATGCTTTATAACGACTTATCCGGCTTTTTAGCTATGCACTTTCCTTGCAAAGTGCAGAAGATTTCTATTAATGCCGGATTTACTTGTCCTAACCGTGACGGCTCGGTAGGATACGGAGGTTGCACTTATTGTAATAATCAAACATTTAATCCGGCCTATTGCCATACGGGAAAGTCTGTTACTCAGCAGTTGGAAGAAGGAAAGCGGTTCTTTGTACGCAAATATCCGGAAATGAAATATCTGGCCTATTTTCAGGCTTATACCAATACGTATGGGGAACTGGAAGAGTTGAAAAGAAAATACGAAGAGGCACTGATGGTAGAGGATGTGGTAGGACTGGTGATAGGAACTCGTCCGGACTGTATGCCGATATCATTACTGGATTATTTGGAAGATCTTGGTAAACGCACTTTTGTATTAGTGGAGTATGGCATTGAAAGTACGGATGATGAAACGTTGCGCCGGATAAACCGGGGACATACTTTCGCCGTTTCTGCGGAGGCTGTTCGGAAGACTGCAGAGAGAGGGATTTTAGTAGGAGGGCATATAATTCTTGGTTTGCCCGGAGAAGAAAGAGAAATGTTAATCAGACAGGCAGGAGTACTTTCACAATTACCTCTGACTACTTTAAAGCTGCATCAGTTACAACTTATTAAAGGTACGCGCATGGCGAGTGAATATGTGAAAGAGCCTGAAGCTTTCCATCTTTATACAGCTGATGAATATGTTGATTTGGTTATTGATTATATAGAACATCTTCGTCCGGACATCGTACTGGAGCGTTTTGTTTCCCAATCACCTAAAGAATTGTTGATAGCTCCTGATTGGGGATTGAAAAATTATGAATTTACGGATAAGGTGAAAAAACGGATGAGAGAAAAAGATGCCTGGCAAGGCAAATACTATAAATATTAAAAGAAGAAAACAGATATGGAAATCAAAGGAAAAGTACATTATGTGGGAGTGAATGACCGTAACAAGGCTTTGTTTGAGAACTTGTGGCCGTTACCTTACGGTGTGTCTTATAACTCTTATTTGATTGACGACGAGATGGTCGCTTTGGTGGATACAGTAGACGTATGCTATTTTGAGGTTTATTTGAAGAAAATTCGTAGCATTATCGGTGATAAACCTATCAATTATTTGATTATAAATCATATGGAACCAGACCATTCCGGTTCTATCAGTTTGATCAAGCAATATTATCCTAACATTGTGATTGTCGGTAACAAGAAGACTTTCGAAATGATTGAAGGGTATTATGGTGTAGGCGGTGAGCGTTATGTAGTGGGTGAAGGAGATTTTCTTAGCTTTGGGACATCATAGACTGCGCTTTTCATTGATTCCGATGGTTCACTGGCCCGAAACGATGGTTACTTTTGATGAAACGGAAGGTATTTTGTTTTCCGGTGACGCTTTCGGTTGTTTTGGTGCATTGAATGGTGGTGTAGTTGATACAAATATTAATACAGATATTTATTGGAATGAAATGGTGCGCTATTATTCTAATATTGTAGGCAAATATGGTGCGCCGGTACAGAAGGCCTTACAGAAATTGCAAAACTTGAAAATAACGACTGTTTGTTCTACTCATGGTCCGGTATGGACAGAGGAAATTCCTCGTGTGGTACGTATTTATGACCGTTTGAGTCGTTATGAGGCCGAAGAAGGGGTTGTAATAGCTTATGGCTCGATGTATGGTAATACAGAGGAGGTGGCAGAAGCTATTGCAGAAGAACTGAGCAAGCAGGGAATTCGTAATATCGTGATGCATAATGTTTCTCATACCAGTCATTCTTTTATTATTGCGGATGTATTCAAATATAAAGGACTGATTGTGGGATGCCCCACTTATAATACTCAGATGTATCCGGAAATGGAAGCTCTGCTGAGCAAGCTGGCTTCTCGCGAGATAAAGGGGCGTTATCTGGGATATTTTGGCTCATTTACATGGGCTAGCGCTGCTGTGAAGAAAATTGCAGAGTTTAATGATAAGTTGAAATTTGAGCCTGTCGGAAATCCTGTAGAAATGAAACATAGCATGAAGGCCGAAACTAACACTCAGGCAAAGGAGTTGGCTAAGGCTATGGCTGATCGTTTGAAAGCGGATAGAAAATAAATCTTGTGATAGCATACAAATGACGCAAATGACACATGATTGATAAGATCAAGCTTGTGACAATTGCGTCATTCGTGTTCTAAAGATTTCTGACGTTAGGCTTGATGTACAGTAAGCTGTGGGAATGGGAAGTTAATTCCTTCTTTATTAAAAGTAGTATAAACAGTCTGATTCATACTGAAAAATACGTTCCAGTAATCCGAACTATTCACCCATACGCGGATTTTTATATTTACACTGCTGGCAGCAAGTTCTCCTAATTCAATAAAAGGGGCAGGACTGGTGAGAATACGTTTATCATTGGCAATGATTTCGCGCAATACTTTTTCTACTTTATTATAGTCTTCTCCGTAGTCCACGCCAAAATTCCATTCTATACGGCGGGTGTCCAGTTTGCTGTAATTTGTAATGACCCCACTACTCATGGCTCCATTAGGTACATATATCATCTTGTTGTCTGCAGTAGATAAGAATAGTATGAAAAATCTGTATTTCTTTTACTGTTCCCGAGGCACCGGTAGAAGCTTCGATAAAGTCCCCCACTTTATAAGGCCTGAACAATAAGATAATCAGTCCTCCGGCAAAATTTTGTAAGTTACCAGACAGTGCCATACCGATGGCAACACCGGCAGAAGCGAGAAGTGCGGCGAATCCTGTCAGTTCGATACCTAATTTCCCTATCACAGCAAGGATCAGCATAATGAGCAGTAGGATATTCACCATGCTCTTTAGGAATGACTGGATACTCGGGTCCACTTTTCTTTTTCCAAAATACGTGCAAAAAGTCTGTTCAGCCAATTTACGAGGAACTTTCCGATTATAAAAATAATAAGTGCTCCTAATACTCTTTCTCCTAATTGAATGCCGGAGTCGATAAGTTTCTCTAATGCATTGGTTAATTGAATACTTGTTTCAGATGCTAATAACATGATAAATTTACTTTAATTTGACATTTCTAATATATAAAACAATTCAGATTAAAAATCGTTCAGAATACCTTTACCTTGACGTACAATTTCTGCTTCTCCGTTTGTACAGTTCACAATGGTAGAAGGTTCTATGCCTCCGATTCCTCCGTCAATAATTAGTTCTACCTCTTTGCCGAATTTTTCTTCTATCAGTTCTGGAGTGGTAATATATTCTATGTCTTCGCCATCTTTCAGAGGCAACGTAGTGGTCATGATGGGTGCTTTTAGTATATGGCATATTTCCCTGATGATGTTGTTGTCTGGTACGCGTATACCTACTTCTTTACGGTTCTTGAATATTTTGGGCAGACGGTTTCCCGTATTCAGGATAAAAGTGAACGGTCCGGGAAGATTGCGTTTCATTAGCTTGAATGTGCTGTTGTCTACTTTGGCATATTCGCTGATATTGCTTAAGTCGTAACAGATAATGGATAAATTGTTTTTACGTGGATCAATGTTTTTCAGTTTGCAGATACGTTCTATTGCACGTTCTTTCAGACCATGACATCCTATGGCATACATCGTATCGGTAGGGTAAATAATTAACCCTCCCTCTTCCAATACCCGGATTACTTCTTCCAGATCTTTGGGATTATTATTCTTATTATAAAGTCTTAAAAGCATGTTATTTTAATTTTTAGATTTTTTTTCACGCAAGCGTTCTGCAATAGCCCATTGTAGGGCGGCTTCCTCTTCTTTTCCGACTCTCATCAATGCGTCTCCGAAATATTCATGGGCCTTCGGATGTTCCGGCTTTAAAGAAACAGCCCGGTCAAAATCTCCCAAAGCTCCTTCTATATTATCTAATGCCAGTCTGTTTTTCCCTCGATTGTAAATAGCTTTGAATAAAGCGGGACTAAGGCGTACCGCTTCATTCAGACAAACTTCGGCTTCGTAGTATTCCTTGTCATTATGTAATGTGATACCTTTACGTACCCAAGCGTCCGTATAAGAAGGGTTCAATTCAATCGCTTTGTCATAATTGGCAATAGCAGCACGTGAATCATGTGCCTGGATGATACATTCATTTCCCATTAAATAATATTCGCGGGCATATTTTTCAAGATTTTTGCGTTGTACATGGAATTGGTCTTTTAGCCGTTTGTTTTCGACTTTCAAATTGTTGATGATTCCCAGCTTCTTACGTATAAATCTTTTGATCAAAGGTTTTTCGATATCATAACGTGAATGGATGGCAAGAAAGAATTGTTCTAGAAATCTTTCAAAATCACCTTTGTCGAAGTGTTGTACCGCTTCTACATATTGTACATCAGCTTGTGCCTGCTTCAATGCTTTTTCAATGGACTGGCGGTTATTGAATCGTTGCGAGAACTTTACTATTTCCGGGCGGACAAAGATATCTCCACGTGTAATTTGCTTTTTTAGTTGGATGCCGTCTAGTGAAGTACAGCGGCTCAATGCTACGTAGGCTTGTCCACCGGCAAACACCCCTCCTGTAAAATCAATAACGACCCTGCTGAAAGTCAATCCTTGGCTTTTGTGTATCGTGATGGCCCATGCCAAACGGATAGGATATTGTATAAATACTCCTAATTCTTCTTCTTCTATTTTTTTTTCTAGTTCATTATATTTATATCGTATATTGCGCCAACTGTCTTTTTTAACGTTCAAATTCCTGTCCGTCTTCTGTGATAACATATAATGTATCCTCTTCGTCTATACCTGAAATGGTGCCAATCGTACCGTTCACCCAACGGTGGTCGTAATCGTTTTTTATAAAAATAATTGTGCTCCTGGTTTTACTTCCAGTTCCATTTGGGTGGGGAGGCTGCTTTCTGGAAATTCTCCGTGTATCTCACCGGTCAGAATCGTTGATTCTCCAGGTAGTTCAGATAATTTCTTTTCATTGATAAAGTCTACGGTGTCTCTCCGGGTAGCAAGTGTGATATACATATCACTTTCATTTTCTTCTATGTGAGTGTTGTAACGGGTGTTCAGTAGTTGCAAGTCGGCTGCTCCGGCAGTATTGGTCCGGATATGATCCAATACGTTAACAAAAATTTTGTCCGACTGGCGGTATACTTTTGTCAGTTCTATGGATACCAGCTCCATTTCCTGAAAGACCCGTGCCGAAAAGAAATAAGGGGTGGGATAGAAGCGGTTGATTATCTCACGTTCGTCATTTTTAATGACTGGTTCAAGTTGAAAAACATCTCCTACCAGCAATATTTGCTTGCCTCCGAATGGTTCACGCATATTTTGTGAATATACCCGCAATATTTTGTCTATAAAGTCAATAATGTCTGCCCGAACCATGGAAATTTCATCGATGATCACTAATTCTACTTCTTTTATCAGTTTTCGATGAGCGGAAGTATATTTTAGAAAGCTATGTAACTTTCCATCTTTCAAACTGAATTTAGGATCATCCGGTAAAAGTGGATAGAATGGTAATTTAAAAAAACTATGCAGTGTGCTTCCACCGGCATTGATAGCTGCAATACCTGTGGGAGCCAGTACTATATGTTTCTTTTTGGTTACTTCGCAAACATATTTTAGAAAAGTAGATTTACCTGTACCCGCCTTTCCAGTGAGGAATACTGACTGACGTGTATATTGGATAAGATTCAAGGCATCTTGAAACTCTTTATTATGGGTATCTACTTGCATTTGTCCATACGTTTAAAAATGAATGAACAAAGATAGTGGAAATCCCGTAAAAGGGCATAAAAAAGACGGTTAAATAACCGTCCTTTTTTATTAGTCCTACAGGGGAGTTGCCCTGTATTGGTTCTAATTTACTTTGTTTCGTTCAACATAACGTAACCCCAAATCATAGGATCAGCGTTAGCAATTTTGTGAAAAATGTTTTTTACCTTTTTCATAATGTTATCCTTTCTTTTTTTAATTAATACCTAAAAACACTCATAAATAGCAGGCGCACCTCCCGGTTGGCCTTCTTTAAACAATCTTTCTTTTTACCTTAGTAGCTACTAAAAAAATATCTTTTTATGTTTTACAACACAAAGATAAGGAGTTTGTTCGTTATGATATATGTTTTACAGCATATTTTTAATCGATATCTCAATTTTATTGATTTAGGTCAAAAAAAGTAGGAGTTTCTTATTGCATTTTGGTTGAATATTTTGTTTGCTTCTGTCGTATAACATATAAATCAGTTTGTTTATCTCAAGAAGTATTGCTTGATTTGTGATATCATAATAATATCAAAAATAAATCATTATGGAAACAAAAGAAATGTCTTACAATGAGCTGGTAATTAATGGGTTTATGGCTTTGTTTTTAACTTGGTTATGTTGCCTGCACTAGTATTCCTGAACTTTTTGATTTTTGGACAACTACCTTGGTTATCTATTCCTGTTTTGTTTATGCTGGTATTGTTGTTTGTGCTGATGCTTCCGGGATATTTTTCTCAAGAACCTAATGAGGCACGTGTGATGGTGTTTTTCGGTGAATATAAAGGCACTTTTAAAAACACAGGCTTCTTTTGGGTAAACCCTTTCATGAACAAGAAGAAGTTGTCTCTTCGCGCCCGTAATCTGGATGTGGAGCCGATAAAGGTGAATGATAAGATTGGCAATCCTATTCTGATAGGGCTGGTTTTGGTCTGGAAATTGAAAGATACTTATAAGGCGATGTTTGAGATTGACGCGCAGACGATGGCGGACAGTAAAGGGACAGGGACGGCAAGTGTCAGCGTGGCAGGGCGTATGAATGCCTTTGAGGATTTTGTACGTGTGCAGAGTGATGCGGCCCTCCGTCAGGTGGCCGGACAGTATGCTTACGATGACAATGAGCATGATACGAATGAGCTGACCTTGCGTGGCGGAGGTGAGGAGATTAATGACCAGCTGGAACGTCAGCTTAATGAGCGTCTGGCTATGGCAGGTATGGAAATAGTAGAGGCCAGAATCAATTATTTGGCTTATGCTCCGGAGATTGCAGCGGTGATGCTTCGTCGTCAGCAGGCAAGTGCTATTATTACAGCGCGCGAAAAAATAGTGGAGGGGGCTGTTTCTATGGTTAAAATGGCTTTGGATAAATTAGCCGAGGATGGAATTGTAGAACTGGATGAAGAAAAGAAAGCCGCTATGGTCAGTAATTTGTTGGTAGTGCTTTGTGCGGATGAGCCAGCACAGCCGGTAATTAATTCCGGAACGTTGAATCATTAGTGTAGGAGATGGCAAAGAAAGAAACGATAAAAAGTTTTGTGCTCAGAATGGATGCGGAAACCATGGAAGCTATCGAGAAATGGGCGGCGGATGAATTCCGTTCCACGAATGGACAGCTTCAATGGATTATAGCGGAAGCTTTGCGCAAGAGTGGCAGAATGAAGAAAAAGAAGACAATAATCAAAAAGGAAGAAAAAGAATGATACAGTTGTTTTGATTGTTTATACTGTTCGGGTCTATAAAAAAGGGCGTCAATATCGATAAAACAAATTATTTTTCTTATTTTCATAGGGTATTTTAATTCTGGGTGATCTTATAAGTAGAAACAGAATTAGTATTCACTTTTTAATACCTTAATGAATATGAGAGCGCATAAAAAACAATTGATTGAATGGATACTGCTCGTTGTCTTTTGGTTGAGTGTCATTCCGGGATGGAGTCAGGAGAAGACACCGTTTGCTGAAGAGAATACTTATATTACAGTCAGCGGTGTAGTAAAGGACAAACAAAATAGAAAGACTTTAGAGTATGTCAATGTATCAGTTCCGGGCAGAAGTGTGGGGACGGTGACAAATGCGGATGGTGAATTTTCTTTGAAGATAGAAGATGCGGAGATGGTTTTTGCTTTAGAGATTTCACATATCGGTTATCATAATAATAGAGTACGTTTGGATAAAGAACATTTGTCGGATTTAAAGATTTACCTTACCCCTCATGCCAATATGTTGAATGAGATTGTGGTTTATGCCCACAATCCTCGTCTTATAGTGGAAGAGGCCATTCGCAAGATTCCTGTCAATTACAGCAATAAAAACAATATGCTTACCGGCTTTTACTAGGGAAACTAGTTCAGAAAGGGCGTCGTTATATCAATATTTCGGAAGCTATTATTGATGTTTACTAAGACTTCTTATGAGGATATGACAACTACCCGCGACCGGGTGCAGGTTTTGAAGGGGCGCCGGTTGCTCAGTCAGAAAGTCAGTGATACGTTGGGGGTGAAACTGGCTGGTGGTCCCACTTTATCTATCTATGTGGACATTGTGAAAAATCAGGATGCGTTGTTGGATATGGAAACATTGAACTATTATGATTTCTTTATGGAAGAACCGGTCCAGATAGACAATCGTCAGCAATATGTGATCAGTTTCCGTCCCCGTGTCGTTTTGCCTTATGCCTTGTATTATGGCAAATTGTATATTGATCGTGACAAGTTGTCGTTTACCCGTGCGGAATTTAGCTTGTCTATGGATAATAAAGTCAAGGCAGTGCAGGCTATTCTAGCCAAGAAACCCTATGGCTTACGTTTTAAGCCACAGGAACTTTCTTTCCTTGTTACTTATAAAGATATGGATGGGAAAACCTATCTGAATTATATCCGTAACCGTATCCGGTTTAAGTGTGACTGGAAGCGCAAACTTTTCTCTACCGGCTATACTGTGCTTTCAGAGATGGTGGCAACGGATAGGAAGGAAAATAATGTGGCGATCATTCCCGGAAAGATGGCTTTTCATCAGAAAGATGCTTTTTATGATAAAGTGGATGAATATTGGAGCGAGGATTTTTGGGGCTCCTATAATATCATTGAACCTACGGAATCATTGGAAAATGCAGTCCATAAGTTAAAGAAACAATCGCGTTAAAGTCTCGGATGAGGTTCGTATGATTGAAAAGAACTACCAAAAAAGAAGTAGATGCTGAATGATTTGTTAACACTGGCCAGAATAAGAGAGGGAGATATAAAGGCGTTTGAAGATGTGTTTCGCCGTTATTATTCTCCTCTCTGTTGGTATGCCATGAGCATCACCGGCAGTATGGAAGCTGCGGAGGAAATAGTAGAGGAGTTGTTTTATGGGTTTTGGAGAGATCGGGAGAGGCTGCCGTTGTTCCGTTCTATGAAAAGCTATCTTTATATTGCGGTGCGCAATCAGTCTTTTCAATATTGCGAGCATCAGGAGGTGAGAAACAAATATCGGGAGTTTGTCCTCTCGCGGAAGGGGCGGACACAGGATAGCAATCCTCAAGAAGAGATGGAATACCAGGAATTAAGACATTTGATAGATGCTACGCTTGCTCGGATGCCGGAACGAAGGTTGCGCATATTCCGGATGCATCGTATGGAAGGTAAAAAGTATGCGGAAATAGCCTCGCAGCTTTCTTTGTCAGTGAAGACTGTAGAGGCTGAGATGACAAAAGCTCTTAAAAGCATTAAAAAAAGAAATTGAGAATTATATTATAAGGACATGAGTGAAACAAAAGAAATAAGGAAAGAGTGGATCAGGCATGGAATAAATGTATGACCGTTTGGATGCTGACGGACTTTTGTTATCAGACCGGCAGAATAGAAAAACGTTTGTCTGCTATCCATGTTGTGGAATGGGGGGCTGTGGACTGCTATATGGGTCGGAATAGGTGTCTTTTTTGACTACGTACTTATCGAAAAAGTGGGCGAGCCGGTGGAAGTTCGGGCTTTAATTATGCAGGAGAACACGGAGCAATCTACTTTGGTGACCACACTCGAGGATGGATCTATTGTCTATATGGGTGGGGAAACCTCTTTGCAATATCCTGAACATTTCTCTATGGACAAGCGTGAGGTCAGTTTGCAGGGAAACGCTCTGTTTGATGTGGCCGGTAACCGGGAACGTCCTTTTCTGATTGAAACGGAGGAGGTCAGAATTGAGGTCTTGGGAACGATGTTTCATGTAAAGAGTGATGTAGGGAGTACTTTCGAACTGTCCGTACAGCGCGGCAAGGTCAAAGTGGCATTGAAAAATAAAAATCAAGAGATGTATGTCAATGCAGGTGAAGCGGTGACGCTTAAAACACATCAATTGCGTTTCACTGATTATAGGGACGATACCCGGATAGCCCATTATTGGAAAAGTATGCGTTTCAAAGATGAATCTTTGATGAATATCCTTAGGGTTATTAATATGCATTCTTCCGGTTTGCAGCTTAAGACTTCCCCTCCTTAGGGAGCGTCGGCTTACGGTTGCATTTTCCGGGGAATCTCCGGAGTCTATGGCAGAGCTTATCTGTTTGGCTATGAATTTAAAATATACTCGTGAAGGTGATATAGGTGTTTTATCCGAATAAAGTGGGAAAATGAATCATATTCGTACATATCATTATTATTGGCATATCTTCTTTTTCAGTTTGTTGGTTTGCATGACGGAATTTACGAAAGCGGCGGATAGAGGTGTGTTGGAGCGAGTCATTTATCTTGCTAAGAGTAAGGGTACTGTCTATACTTTACTGGGGAAGGTGTCCGAACAGTCTGGTTTCCTTTTTGTTTATGACAGCAAGGTGGTGGACAATGATCGTACGGTGAAGTTGGGGGCAGGACAGCGCACTATTCGTCAGGCTGTTTACGAAATTATCGGTCGGCAGGATATCAGTCTGCATATTGTGGAGAATCATATTTTGATCAATCAGTTGCAGGTGCAATGTCCGGTTGTTACCACTTCTAAAGATACTTTGGCCTATTTTACTTTAGAAGGCAAGTTGCAGGATAATCAGTCGGGGGCTCCCATTGCTTACGGCACGGTGGGGGTAGTCGGTACTTCTATAGGCAGTATTACCAATCAGAATGGCGAATTCCGTTTACGATTGCCCGATTCGTTGAGACAGGGGCGCATCGTGGTTTCTCATGTGGGGTATGTGGGACAGGAGATGGATATGTCTTTATTAGAGGCTCAACACGCGGTGTGGTCTCTGGAGCCTCGGGTGATTCCTATTCAAGAAGTGGTGATTCGTGCTGTCAATCCTATACGGTTGTTGCGTGAGATGTTGAAAGCTAAAAAAAACAATTATGCGTCGGTTCCTGTTTATCTCACTACATTTTATAGGGAAGGGGTTCGGTATAAACAAAAATTTCGTAATCTGACAGAGGCTGTTTTTAAAATCTACAAACCTTCTTCTTTGTTGAATCATTCTCAGGATCATGTAAAAACTATTAAAAATGAGTCGCATAGTCGATAGTCAGGAACGGGATACACTGATAGCCAAGATGAGTGCGGGAATTGATGCTTGTTTGCAACTGGATATTGTCAAGAACTTGCCGGATTTTCTGTTGCCTGACGGTAAGGGTAATGTGTATTCTTATGCCTCCTGTGATATGACGGTGATAGACAATCGTTTGGTTAATGTGATTTCCTTTCGACAGAATAAAGGAATAAAAGAACCTCTTTATTGTGGCGAATTATATATTGATGCTGAAAACAATGCGTTGGTTCAGGCGCGTCTTGAAATCAATCCTGCCTATGTGAGGCAAGCTACGGATATGTTTATAGAACGAAAGACACGGAAGTGGAAAATAACCGCGCAAGAGGTGGTTTATACCATTTCTTACAGGCAGTGGAATGGCATTTATTACATGAATCATATTCGTGGCGATCTTTATTTTAAAGTGAAACTTAAACGGCAATGGTTTAGTTCTTCTTCCTTGCATACATGGTTTGAAATGGTTACCTGTAAGGTGGATACAGATAATGTGACCCGTTTCCAACGTAAAGAACGGATGCCTACACGCACTATATTTTCGGATACACATTTTAAATATGATGCTGACTTTTGGGGGGAGTTTAATGTTATCCCGTGGGAGGAAGAACTGGGTACTGTCATTGAAAAGTTGTCTTCTAAAATAGAACAGATAGAATACTAGAATAAAAGTTGGATACGGAGCATTGTACTTGGTATCTTTTATCATGATATATGATAGAATATGTTAGCCTGAAGTATGTAAGTTTGTATATTCATCAGCCTTTAGCTTAAAATCGATTCGGTTGTCCGGTCAATTTTTTACCCGTGTCAGAAAGCATGCTTTTACACGTATATCTGCATAGGATTACACATATGTATGTGCGGACTTATGCGGATGTATGTGGAATCTCCTATATAATAACTACATTAGGTTTAAAAACAACTATGCAAATCTGATATAGTAATAACAATAGAAGTTGTTAACTAAATCCTAGTACACGTCTGTGAAATCATTCACCTCCAAAAGATAAGGACATTTTCAAAAAAGATCAAGAGCTTTTCAAAAAAGAACAAGAACTTTTTTAAAAAGATAACGAGCTTTTTTAAAAGTGTCTTGGTCTTTTTACCGCTACCGGGGGTGCTATTATATTCCGTGGAGATATGCACACTGTTTGCGAGCAAAAAACAAGAACGCCCTATTTTACGTCAAGTTGGAATAGTCTAAAAAAGAAGTTTATATAACTGAAAGTAAGCATGTTATACAGAAATAAGCTTCAAAACGTAGTGAGGGCATAGGGTATAAGTG
>ENA-OQKW01000034-OQKW01000034.1-human-gut-metagenome-genome-assembly--contig:-NODE-34-length-34578-cov-12.754927_pt1 | contig 34578 bp, 33 predicted proteins | sample MGYA00242657_ERZ504815 | MGnify/ENA primary metagenome ERZ504815 (study PRJEB26092, sample SAMD00036404) | human gut metagenome | host: Homo sapiens | study: EMG produced TPA metagenomics assembly of... | reverse complement strand
GAAAAAAGTCCTACAAAAAAATCACTATCTAATGTAAAATGTAATTGAGCCATGAGTTTCATCCTTTCAATTATGTTTTTGTGTGGTAACTTAATTATAACTGAAAGATGAGCTCTCGGCTCTTTTTTATATAAATTTGTAATTTACACCATTATATGGACTTTATCTTTTGAGCTGAGTTTTGGAAGCTGTTTTGGGGGTTTTTTCAGTTTCAGCTACTTTTTTCTGGCTTTTCTCCGGCTTTTGAACTGGGTTTGGGGTGCTGTTTTGGTGATTTTTACAGTTTCAGCTACTTTTTGCGAGGCTTCTGGCATAATGTTGTAAGCCCAACACCATAAATTAACAACAACATATTGAAAAAAACACTTGTGTCCTTTAATGTATTAACTGCGAAGAAAAACACAAAAAGAGTATTCAAAAGTGGCTTCAGTTAATACATTATTCAAAAGTGTCCTTAATGTTAAAACACAGTTATAAAAAATTGTAATCTTTACTCTGATAAGAAAGGATGATCCTGAATTTGCCTATTGTAAAAGCAGCTAAAGCTAAGGCGTATGAGATAAAAGGCTCTGCTTACGCATTGGGAACAGCTCCGGTTATTACTAAAGCTTACAAACGTAGATGAAGCTGAAGATGAACTCAAACGCTGGCTGTGGAAAGCCAGCCACAGCAGGATACCTGCATTTAAATGGGTCACCGTTAAATCCTATGCTCATATTTCCTCCAATTAATTATAATCTATATAGAGTATGTTTGTGAACTACTCAGCTATTGAATAACCTAGCAGTTCACTATTATCATATTCTATATCTCCTGATCTCCGTACAGATTTCTGTAATACTGGTATTTTCCGAGTATATAGTTACTTCTTGATTCATTTGAAATCTGACTTCCTGAGCAATTCTGTATTTCCTGCCCATCAACCATATTATTAGTAGTTGTGCATTCAATAAATCTGTCTATGAACTCCTGCTAAAGCGCATGTGTCCCCTCAGTCCCCAGCTTACGTACCTTACGTTGTGGCAGAAATTTAAATAAATGTTTTTAATCTTGCGCTTATTATGTTATGATTAAAGTAAATGAAATATTATTGAAATTCAGTAAAACAGGCAGGTGAATTATGATTAAAATAGCATTCTTTGATGTGGATGGCACCCTGCTTCGGCTGGGACATAAAGAATTATCGGCAAACACTGCTGCTGCACTTAGGCAGCTCCACCAAAATGGCATCATCCTTTGTATGGCTACCGGAAGATGCTACACAGGTGTGCCTCATTTTGATGGAATTGATTTTGATGTCCTGCTCACCTTTAACGGCTCATTCGTCACCAAAGGCAATGATATCATCTTCAAAAATCCTATTAATGAGCACGACAAATATCAGATAATTTCCAATCTAAAGCAGATGAACCGCGCCATTGCAATCAGCAACGAGCATATGATTGTCACAAACGGTACCGACCCTGATTTAGAGCAGTACTTTGCCTTTGGCAGTGAAAAGCTTAAAATTGCTGACAATTTTGACGAGATAAGCAGGACTGATATATATCAGATTATGTGCTCCTGCAAAAAAGATGAGCACTCACAGATTCTATCCGGCGCGCCCCACTCACAGATAACTGCATGGTGGGATAAGGCCGCTGATATTATTCCGCTTAACAGTGGCAAAGGCAATGCTGTTGCTGCAGTGCTTAGGCATTATGGCTTCTCAAAGGATGAAGCAATTGCTTTCGGTGACGGACATAACGATATTGAAATGCTTGAGGCCGTAGGCATGGGTATTGCCATGGGCAATGCAAAGGACGAAGTCAAGGCTAAGGCTGATTTTGTATGCAAATCGGTTGAGGATGACGGAATATATCATTACTGTGTTGAAAACAAACTGATTTTTTAGAGAAATATACTTATGAACATAGACAACAACTTACGACACCTACTCGAAAACGAAACAAAAATACATCTCGCGGAAATCCGCTTTCTCTACCAGAAGCTCGACAGACAGCTTGGGCTTAATGGTGCAAGGGTTCCTATCACCTTTGGCTTTGATACTGACAGGCTCGGTGCATACACTCCGGGCTTTGGGCAGGATGAAGAAGAATTTCATTTTTCGCTGCTGTTCATCGGCTACTGTGTGGCAAAGCCCTTGTCAAAGGATGACAGAATAGATTTATATAAGCATGAATATGCCCATTATATGCAGTACAATATGGACATTCCTGATAAATACAACTGGCAGCCCGGCATCCACGGAAGTGCGTGGAAATACTGCTGCTCACTTATCGGAGCAGCTCCCACTCCTTACTACAAAGCAGGTGAAGGACTTATTAAGCACGATTATGATAAGGTTCTCAAAAAGAAAATTACTGACAAGAGTATTCCTATCCGCGACACATATTCACGCGAGCAGGAATACCGCAAAAAGAAAAACAGTACTGTAAAATTTAATATCAATGACGATGTCAATCATCCAAAGTTCGGCAAGGGCACCATTGAACATATCGAGCAGCTCGAAGGCTCAGTTCGGCTACATGTCAGATTCGGTGAAGATCTTAAGAAAATTGATCAGAAATGGCTGCTTCAGGCAAACTTGAAGAAAGCAGGTGCATCAAGACACATATAGCGTTATGCTATCCTACATTACATTATTTCAAGTTCGTGAAAAATCCTTACTATCTAAAAATCATGGGACTGCAATATACCGCAGCCCCATGATTCTAATTATGTCTTATATTATTATTTTAATAAGTATTTAAGTCACATTGAGAACAAGAAAATCTACAGCTCAATTGCAATCGTATATGACTTCTCAAATTTCTCACCCTGTGCCAGCGAATTACCATACTCCCTGTCCTTTAATTCTCCGACAAAGCCTGCTCTGTCGCATCGGCCGTACCACGGCTCAATACAGATAAACGGTGCTCCCATTCCTGCCAGTGACCACAGACCAAATAAAGGCGCATCAAAGGACACCGTAAGATATGGCTTCTTATCCGGTGTACACAGGCTCACCTTTGAAGCCTGTCTGTTTTCGATTATGAGCGCATCCTTATCAAACATATGCTCATCTATCTGACAGTATCCATCCACATCCACATTAAGCAGATTGTCATCCTTGTCTAAAAGTCCTCCGTCACAGATAAGTCCGTAGGTGATTGCTTTGTCTGTGTCAAGCTTCAGATAATAGTCTGACTGCTTTCCCTGCTCTGCGACCGGGCACATAAATGCAGGATGACCACCTATTGAGAAAAGTAAATCCTTTTTCGCAGGATTAGTCACCCTCCAGGTCACTTTTATCTCACTGCCTGAGAGCTTATAGCCGATTTCGAGCACAAACTCAAACGGATATTTTGCAAGAGTCTCATCATTTGATTTAAGTGAAAACCATGCCTCATCCCTTGTCTGTGACACAAGCTCAAACTCCATATCCCTTGCAAAGCCGTGCTGTCCCATCGGATAATCTGTCCCATCAACGGTAAACTTCTTGTCCTTTAAGCTACCGACAAACGGGAAAAGCACCGGTGCGCTTCTCTTCCAGTATTTCTCATCGGCATCCCACAGATACTGTGTACCTGTTTCCTTGCCGGTGATACTTTTAAGCTCTGCTCCGAAGCTGTTTATCGTGAGCTCAAGTGATTCATTTTCCAGTTTAATCTCCATCACATATCTCCTTTTATATTTTTTTGTAACTATTCAGAACCACCTTGAGAACAAGAAAACCTGCTGCTTACATGCAAGCATGACACATCATTCTTTTTGGTTCTCAGTGGTTCTGAATAGTCTGTTTTTAATTACATCACAAGCAGTCCAATAACTCTTACAATAAATGCTGCCACCCATGCAATCGCACACTGCAAAAGCACCACACTGACTGCCCACTTTGCACCCAGCTCTCTCTTTATGGATGCTATAGCAGCCACGCAAGGACTGTAGAGCAGCGAGAACACCAGAAGAGATGCAGCTGAAAGTGTTGTGAGTGCTGTCGTAACAGTTCCGCCAAACAGTATCTCAAGTGTTGATACCACGCTCTCCTTTGCCATGAGTCCGCTGATAAGTGATGTGCATATACGCCAGTCTCCGAGTCCCAGAGGCTTAAAGACAGGCACGATAACACTTGAAATAGCGGCAAGCATGCTGTCCTTTGAGTCTGTTACCATGTTAAAGTGTATGTCAAAGCTCTGTAAGAACCATATAAGCATTGTGGCAATAAGTATTACTGTAAATGCCTTCTGCAAAAAGTCCTTTGCCTTCTCCCAGAGGAGCTGGCACACATTCTTGGCGCCCGGCATCCTATAGTTTGGCAGCTCCATGACAAACGGCACTGCGTCACCCCTGAACAAAGTCTTTCTGTAGATAAATGCGAAAAGTATTCCGACAATTATTCCAAGGAAGTACAGTCCTCCCATGACAAGTCCGCCATGCTTCGGGAAAAATGCACTAACAAAGAATGCATAAATTGGCAATTTTGCCGAACAGCTCATAAACGGTGTGAGGAGTATAGTCATTCGACGGTCTCTCTCACTTGGCAGTGTACGTGTCGCCATGACAGCTGGCACCGTACAGCCGAAGCCTATGAGCATTGGTACTATGCTTCGTCCGGAAAGTCCTATCTTACGAAGGAGTTTGTCCATGAAGAATGCAACCCTCGCTATGTATCCGCTGTCCTCCATGAGGGATAAGAAAAAGAACAGTGTCACGATAATCGGCAAAAAGCTTAATACGCTTCCGACACCCTGAAAGATGCCGTCTATTACCAGTCCGTGCAGCACCTCATTCACACCTGCCGCTGTGAGTGCCTTATCCGTCAGTGTGGTCAGTGCTCCTATGCCCTGCTCCAAAAGCCACTGAAGGCCAGCTCCGATTACGTTGAAGGTAAGATAAAATACAGCAAGCATTATCACTATAAAGCACGGTATTGCCGTGTATTTGCCTGTAAGAACACGGTCGATGCGCTCACTTCTGATACGCTCCCTGCTCTCCTTAGGTTTTACCACGGTGCTCTCGCATATTTTCTCAATAAATGTAAAGCGCATATCCGCAATTGCAGCGCTTCTGTCAAGGCCTCGCTCCTTCTCCATCTGGACAATCAGATGCTCTATTGCCTCTTTCTCATTCTCATCAAGATGAAGCTGCTCTAATATAAGCGCATCTCCCTCGATAATTTTGGTAGCAGCAAAGCGAATCGGAACTCCGGCGAGCTTTGCATGATCCTCAATCAGGTGACTGACCGCGTGTATACATCTGTGCACGGCACCGCCAAAATCATTCTCATCACAGAAATCCTGTCTGCCCGGGCGCTCCTGATACTTTGCAATGTGTATGGCATGGCGCACCAGCTCATCAACACCCTGATTCTTTGCGGCAGAAATCGGTACAACAGGCACTCCTAACAGTCCCTCGATTTTATTTACATCGATTGAGCCTGAGTTTGCCGTCACCTCATCCATCATATTGAGTGCGATAACCATCGGTATATCCATCTCAAGAAGCTGCATGGTCAGATACAGGTTTCTCTCGATATTTGTCGCATCTACGATATTTATTATGGCCTTTGGCTTGTTATCGAGCACAAAGTTTCTCGACACAATCTCCTCATTAGTATATGGGCTCATTGAGTAAATGCCCGGTAAATCTGTGATTGATGTATCCGGATGTTCTTTAATAGAGCCATCCTTTCTGTCCACCGTCACTCCCGGGAAATTGCCCACATGCTGGTTTGAGCCTGTAAGCTGGTTGAAAAGTGTTGTCTTGCCGCAATTTTGGTTTCCCACAAGTGCGTATGTGAGCTTCTCACCATCCGGAAGGGGATTGCCGCTGCCTTTCACATGGTATTTACCCTCCTCACCAAGTCCGGGATGGGCTGTGTTGCTTATCTTTTTAGGGCCCTCATGCTTTCTTGAACGGCTGTCAATTAATTCTACCTCAATCTGTGCCGCATCATCAAGCCTCAATGTGAGCTCATAGCCGTGCACCTGAAGCTCCATCGGGTCTCCCATCGGTGCAAATTTGATAACTGTCACTTCGGCTTTTGGGATTACTCCCATATCCAGGAAATGCTGGCGCAGTGCGCCCTCACCGCCTACTGTAAGTATTCTGGCACTCTGTCCTATGCCAAGTTCTTTTAGTGTCATTTTATCGCTTCCTAGTGTATTTATTGATAATTTTTCTCAACTTATCACAAATATCTTACCACAAAGCGTGTGCCACTGCATTCATTTTTTTCATTTAATACATCTTTTTTACAATCCTCCACAAGGATATATCCATTGTCATGACGCACAATTGCTTCCGCGAGCGAAAGTCCTATGCCGATGCTGTCTGCCGGCTGTCCGCTGCCGCTGTAAAAACGCGTAAAAATATGCTTTTTGTCCTCATCACTTATGGTCTCTCCATCGTTTTGCACTGTTATCTCTGCATACATCTCATACCTGTAAAAGCCTATCCTTACCTCACTCTCTGCATGTTCCACTGCATTTTTTACTATGTTTGTAATGGCCTCACACTGCCAGTATGCATCAGCATGTATACAGGCATCCTTATCAGAGCCTTCATCTATAGACAGCCTTATGTCTCTCAAATCGCAAAGTGCCATAACATTATCAGCTGCCTCAGACACAATTTCAGACAGCAGCGTATCCTTCTCATCAAACTCCACAACATCCGCTTCAAGCCTTGAGAGCTTTAAGATAGCCTGCACCATATGCGATATATTGTCCACATCGCGCTTTGCCCTGCGCATTATCCTGTTTCTGTTTTCAGATGCCATATCAGGATTTCCTTCCAGATTTTCCAGATTTATCGAAAGTGATGTGAGCGGTGTCTTAAGCTGATGCGATATGTCAGAAAGTGCATCCTTTAGCAAAAGCTTGTCTGCCTTTGCATTTTCCGCAGACTCCCTCAAATAGATTGCTGTCTTGTAAAGCTCTCCCTTTAGTATAGAAATCTCCCCCTCTGTGCTATCTGCCATAACAAGTCTGTAGTCTCCCTGATTTATGCGGCGTAGATAATCCGCAGCCTGTCTGACCTGTCTTTTAAAGCTAAATCTTATAAGCACAATGTAAATGCAAAAGCCCCCTGCAAAAAGCACAACAAGAAATATGTCTAGCCAAAGCGCTCCTTTAAGCGCTTTTTCATTTGACAAAACCGCAGAATCCTTTTCCATATCAATGCCGTATTTTTTAAAGAGCGTCTCTGCGCTTTTTAAATTTGTATAATCGCTGCCTAAGCTGCTGTCATTTAGAATCGCGGCTATGCTGCCATCTGATACATCAGGATATTTTTCATGAATGAGCGCACATAGCTTAGCCACTGTGGCGTTATAGTTTTTTGTATACGCCCTGTACTGGAAAAAGACGGTAAAAGCCATAACCGTCACACATATACATGTATAAATTATCGCAAAATACACAAAATGTTTTCTGTTCTCTAAATTATATTTCTTCTTTCTCATGCTTTCCCCCGGGAACTGTCTCTGTCAGCCGATACTGTTTAAAGAGCTTCATCTGAATCAACACGATACCCGATTCCCTTCACAGTCTTTATCACATCCTCACCAAGCTTTGCCCTGATGCGCTTCATATAGACAGTCACTGTATGGTCATAGACATCGTTGCCTGTTGCCTCCCAGATACAGTCAAGCACGGCATTTCTGGACACAGCCTTGTCGTGATTGGTAAAAAGCAGATCAAGTATGCGGTTTTCAAGACTTGAAAGAGCAATCAACTGTCCATCCCTTCTTGCTTCCTTTTTGTCCAAATCATAGCTTATGCTTCCTGCGTGTATAACAGATGAGCTGTCAGCACTTTTTCTTCGCAAAAACACGCGGTTTACCCTCGCCACAAGCTCCCTTACTGAAAAGGGCTTTGTGATGTAATCCTCCGCGCCAAGCTCTAGTCCCTTTACTATATCGTTTTCCTCATCCCTTGCTGTAAGAAAAATCACCGGTGTTCTTTCTTTTTCCAGCCTTTTACTGTAAAAATCAAAGCCGTTCCCATCAGGAAGTGACACATCAAGCAGCACAAGGCCGGGGTGCTCACTCAAAAGTGCCCCAGCCTCCTTTAAATTGCCTGCTGTCAAAAGCTCATATTCAGGTTCTGTAAAGGTATCACACAGTCCCTCTGTTATTCCTTTATTGTCCTCTATGAGAAGTATTTTTTTCATATCAGCTCCCGCATTTCCTACAGATTTTCATTCTTGATTGTCTCAATAATGTTATTGTGTCTAAGCTTCGTCATTGATAGTTTCATGATAGCATAAATCAGCATTATTACAACCACTATACACAATATAATTGCTTTATACGGCGGCTCATAAATGATTGCATCATCCATCCTGTTCATCATAACACATAAGAGATAACTTATTAAAATACCAAGCGGTACTCCTATTACAAGCGCCTTCACAGATATAAACACACTCTCGAGTCTGACCATTCCCACAAACTGCTTATCTGTCATTCCAATGCTTCTTAATGTGGCAAACTCGCGGCTTCTAAGCTCCATTCCGGTACTTAAGGTATTGATGATATTTGTGATTCCTATTAAGGCAATGACTACAATAAGTCCGTATGCAAATACTCCAAGCAGTGTAAAGAGTGACTTTTCATCGCGCATCTGCTTATCCAGATTGCTGACATAAAAACTAATCTGCGAATACTCAGGATTTCCTTCCGTCTCCTTTTCGAATGTATCCTGATATTCATCTGCATTTTCTGCAACCACATATGCCGAATATGACGCATATCCCGGTTTAATCTCATTACCGTTCTTGCCGTCACCCCATAGGCTTTCAAAGCCTTTTTGGTTCATAAACAATAGCGTGTTGCTGTAGCCCTTATAACCTATTGGTACCTTGTCTGTGACACCTGCAATAGTTACATCCACAGTCTTTCTGACTCCGTTATTTATTGTTTCCTCGTCAACGTATCCACTGTTATCCTCTGTGCTGATTTCAGTACCACCTTCCACTGCATTATTATCATCCGTGCTGCTTTCAGTATCGCCTTCTGCTGCATTGTCATCAGAAGAAGCATCATCATACACATTGTAGCCACACTCGATTGTATCTCCTGCTTTATATTTGTACAGTTCCATCTCTTTTTTGACGTATTTTGAGCTATTCTCATTATACACATCAAATGTGCATTTATTCACAAGAATTGCTCCTGCAGCTGCATTTTTTATGCCTGCGTCAGACGCATACTTATCATACGATTTATCATCCAAAACCGTGATTAAAAACATTTGCGAAACATCCTCACTGTCATCATAAAGCTGCCTGCAATACTCTCCATACTCCTTTGTGTACTTAGGCTTATCTACATCGAAATCATAGCCTGCTCCAACCAGATAATCCTCAGCTCCTTCAATGCCACTCAAAAGCTTAGAGAACTTTTCAATATCAATGTCTTTTTTACATGACATATTTATTCCGATATTGTAATCTGCTGCTGCATATGACATCCCAACAACGCTAAAGGCCATAGACATAAAGTATGATATCACAATAAACGTCACTGAGCAGATGACAATGGATGTCACTGTGGTTCTGTACTTTTTATTGTTCCTCTTTATATTCTTGTATGAGATAACGCCTCCAATGCCCCAGATTCTGCCTATAATCGCCGGTGTCTTAAGCTTTGCTGACTTTATTTTAATCTCCTTTGTGTTTCTTATTGCTTCAAGCGGTGTGACCTTTGCGGCCCTTCTTGCACTGCCTGTTGCAGAAAAATAAATGGTCGCTATACTCAGTATCACAGCAAGAATAAGTGCAGGCAGTGATGTGTGAAAGCTCAAAGCAAAGTTAAGCCAGCCTGCTGACAGCGCATTTACCACCTTGACAAGTATAAGCGATGCCAAAATACCACTCATGGTACCTACAGGAATACCAACCACTCCAAGCATTGCTGCCTCTGTCTTAACGCTGCTTTTTATCTGGCGCCTCGTCGCACCCACGCTTGCAAGCATGCCATACTGCCTGATTTTTTCAGTGATTGATATGTTGAAGCTGTTTTTGATACAGTACACTGATGTCAGTATAATTATCAAAGCCACAACAGTGGCCACTGTAAACAGCGCTTTAAATGTGCCGTCAATCGGGAAAACACACTCATAGCTTATAAGGAAGCGATTTATATATATATCATATTTTGCATTTTCCATCTCTTTAAAATACCTGTCACTCTCCTCAGCAGACATTTCAACAGATGAATTATTCGCTTTCGCAAACAGCTTTTCATCCACACCAATTATATCAGCAGTCACAGCATCCTTGTTTCTTAAAGCCTTTTGAGTGTATCTGCTGTACACTGTAAGTGTAGTGTCAGCTTCGTTAACCTCACTCTTTGTGCCGTTATCAATTGCTGCCAGCTCATTAGAATATGTGACAAATGTATATCCGGCGGCACTATAGTCCTCCATTCCATAGCCCGGTCTTTCCATGATGCCTACCACCTTGTAGTGCTTTGTCACAGTATCGCTAAGTGTCTCTGCCTCATGCTCATATGCGCAGTTTTCCGATATGACACTTTCGGTGTTTGAATCATATCGCTTTCCGACATCCAGTGTTATCTCATCTCCCACCTTTATGTCGATTCGTCCGTTTGTCTTTAAGTGCCTTGGAATGACTATCTCATCCTCATTTTTTGCCATGCGCCCCTCTATCAGTTTAAAGCAGCCTCTCTCAAAGCCGGCCTCATCTGTTGCCATGACATAAGCATACGGCTTATCCTCATTCTTGCAGCCGTTAAGCTTAGCAAAGCCCATCCCCATCGTCTCAAATGTACTTTCAATATTTCTGTTGTTTTTAAACTCCGAAAGCTCAGACATTTTCACATTCGAAAATTTCACATGAAAGTCGCCGCCCTTTTGCTTCTGGTATTCAATCACACTGTACTGAAAGCTTGACACAAGTGTGACAAGCGCCGACAAAAGCGCTGTTGCAAGAATTATTCCGACTATCGTGACAATAGTTCTTTTCCTGTTGAGCTTTAAGTTTTTTAATGTGAGTGTCTTCATCAAATTCATCTGATTTTACCATCCTCTATCATTATTGTGCGGTCAGCCGCCTTTGCAAGCTCCATATTGTGTGTAATCATAATGATTGTCTGGTTGAGCTCACGGTTTGAGGTCTTTAAGAGATGCATAATCTCGTTGCTGGCCTTGGTATCCAGGTTTCCGGTCGGCTCATCCGCGAGCACTATAGATGGTCTCGTAATCAGGGCTCTTCCTATAGATGTGCGCTGCTGCTGGCCTCCTGAAAGCTCGTTTGGCAGATGAGTGCGTCTCTCTGTAAGTCCAAGGCGCAAAAGCATGTCATCCATCTGTGCTTTTTCCACCTTTCTTCCATCAAGCTCCATCGGGATTGCCATGTTTTCCTCCACATTTAATATAGGTATCAGATTATAAAACTGATAAATGATGCCTACCTGTCTTCTTCTGAATATGGCAAGCTCATCATCATTCATTGCAAAAATATCAGTGCCGTTTATATACACCTTTCCGCTTGTTGGCCTGTCAACACCTCCGAGCAGATGAAGCAGTGTGGATTTTCCGGAGCCGCTCGCCCCGACAATTGCCACAAACTCTCCTTTTTCCACGCTCAATGACACATCGTCCAAAGCCTTGACCTGATTTTCTCCGGCTCCGTATATTTTTGATAAGTGTTCTACTCTAAGCAGTTCCATTTAATTCTCCTTTTCTTCTCTATACATTTTTGAGTGCTGTGCGGTCTGCCATCTAAAGTACAGCCGCCCCTCGATACAAGTGTATAATACATTATGTAAAGTTACAGGTAGGTTACTTTTAAAAAATATTACAGCATAATATAAAAACTCCGGTCAGAACAAAAAGTTTTCTGTGCCGGAGCTTATATGTTATATGTTTTATAATTATCTATGCCAATAATTATTTCTGCTTATATGAAGACAAAAAGTCTGCAAGCTTGCCTGTAGCATCCTTTAATATCTCTGTTCGAGGCAGATATACCACTCTGAAGTGATCAGGCTTATCCCAGTTGAAGCCGCCGCCGTGGATTATGAGTATCTTCTTCTCACGAAGCAGATCAAGTGCAAACTGTTCATCGTTTGTGATGTTGAACCTTGCAGTATCAATCTTTGGGAATATGTAAAATGCTGCCTTTGGCTTTACTGCCGAAATTCCCGGTATATCGTTTAATGCCTTGTAGACGTACTCTCTCTGCTCATAGATTCGTCCGCCCGGCACAATATACTCGCCTACACTCTGATATCCGCCTAAAGCTGTCTGCACTATCGACTGCGCCGGAACATTCGAGCAAAGACGCATGTTTGAGAGCATGTTGAGACCCTCGATATAGTCCTTTCCGAGCGCCTTGTTGCCGCTTAAAACCATCCATCCGATACGATAGCCTGCTATCATATGTGACTTAGAAAGACCGCTGAAGGTCACACAGAAGAGGTCCGGTGCAAGCGACGCAATAGACACATGCTCATAGTCATCCATCACCAGCCTGTCATATATCTCATCCGAAAAAATCATAAGCTCGTGCTCTCTTGCCACATCAACTATCTGCTGCAGCACCTCCCTTGGATAGAGCGCTCCCGTAGGGTTATTAGGGTTTATTATTACGATTGCCTTTGTCTTGTCTGTAATCTTCTTTTTGATATCCTCTATGTCCGGATACCACTCTGACTGCTCATCACAGATATAGTGCACTGCCGTGCCTCCCGCAAGTGTAACGCAGGCTGTCCAAAGCGGATAGTCCGGTGCCGGCACCAGCACCTCATCACCATTGTCAAGAAGCGCTGACATGCTTAAGTTTATAAGCTCGCTGACTCCGTTTCCGGTGTAGATATCCTCAACCGTCACATTAGGAAGCTTTTTGAGCTGTGCATATTGCATGATTGCTTTTCTTGCAGAAAAAAGTCCCTTGGAGTTGGAATACCCCTCACAGTCCGTGAGCTGGCGAGACATATCATATATCACCTCATCAGGTGTCCTGAAGCCAAACGGCGCAGGATTTCCTATATTGAGCTTCAACACATTTGTGCCGTTTTCCTCCATGCGGGCCGCCTCATCCACCACCGGTCCTCTAACATCATAAAGCACATTATCTAATTTTCTGGATTTTCCAAATTCTCTCATCCTGACAATCTCCTTTTATTTTCGTAACAATTCCTGTAACCGTAATCATATCCTGCTAGCCTAAAAGCTCAAAAACAGCCTCAGCGTCAAATACCACCTGCTTTACCTTATCAACCTCTATCTGATAAAGTGCATTTGCTGCCAGATGCTCTGCAGCCTGCTCGAGATCTCTTATGCCCGATGTGTTCTCGTGAAGCTTAATCACTGCATCAAGTCCGTCCTCTGTGAGAACGCACTCCTCCTCCTTCATTCCCATTCGCTCAAATACCTTGCGCAGGGCAAATCTCTGGAAGATGACCTTCTTCTCTTCATCGGTATAGTCCGGAATATCAATCACTGCAAAACGTGACATAAGCGGTGCAGAAATCTGGGATTTATCATTGGCTGTTGCAATCGGATATACTCCGACGGTCGGCACCATACACTCCATATAGTTGTCTGTAAAGCCCAGATTGTCAAGCAGTGTCAAAAGCACATCTGCCGGATTTCCGTTGCCGTTTTTGCTTGATGCCTTGTCGAGCTCATTGATGATAAATACAAGATTTGACTCTCCCGCCTGTGAAAATGCCTCCATAATGATTCCCGGCTTTGCGTTTGAATAGATTCTTGAGCTTCCTGTGAGCTGCTCTGCATCATTTATGGAGCTCATATCGAGTGTGGTCCATGGAAGCTTGAGTATACGTGCAACAGCATATGCAATCTGTGACTTTCCGGTTCCTGCCGGTCCACAGAGCAGCAGTCCGTAGGCAGGAAGTGTATGAGTCCTGTTTATCTGGATAATAGTCTCAATGATTCTCTGCTTCACACTCTCCATGCCATAGAGCTCCTCATCGAGTATGCGCCTTGCCTCCACAGGGTCAATTGCCTCAAAGTAATTTCCCTTCCACTGGATATTCATCATGATGGAAAGTGCTCTCTGCGCATGGCGTCTCTCCTCAGGTGATACCTCGCTTGAACGCGCAACTGCCAGATTTCTTCTGGCCCACAGAAGTATATTGTCAGGCAGTGTACGGCCTGCACAGGTCATGAAATCTGTGATGCTCTGTATACTGGTGAGCTTCATGCTGTCGCCCTCTTCCTCGTAATCATCGAGGTCAGGTTCATCCTCAGGCATGGTGCTGGCAAAGAGCCTTTCCATCATATACTGCAGGAATCCATCCTCTGCAGACAGCTTTGTGCCTCTGCCAAGAGACACCTCCCTCACCCTGTATACTGCGTATCCGTCAGGTGTATTGGCTCCTGAAAGCTGTACCTTTATGTGATTTTCGCCAAGCCACTTAAAAAGGCTGACGAAGCGGGAATCAATGCGCAAGATATCTGCACTGGTCACCCCATCACCATCCTCAAATTCAAAGGATGTACGCTTTATCGGATTTGTAAACATACCGAGCGCATGATGCGCCCATTCCTTTTGCTTATTGTCTATCACAACAATCGGTTTATCGGCCGATGCCTTGGTCTCCGTCGAATGAAATGTCTCATATGTACACTCCGGATGCTCGTTTGCTACCGGTGTATCGCTAAAATCAAATACTGGCATTTTTATTCCTCTCTTTTCGTAATTGTATTCTTCATCATACCCTGTCAAAGGCTATGTCCTGTACCACCTCGCCCGCGATGATAAGTCCTGCCACTGATGGTACAAATGCAATGCTTCCGGGAATATCCCTGCGCTCTGTGCACTTGTGTTCGGCACCCGGCGGGCAGATGCAGTTGCTTCTGCAGCTTATAGACATATCCTCTATCGGTCTTGTAGGCTTCTCCTCAGAGTATACCACCTTGAGCTTTTTCACGCCACGTTTTTTAAGCTCACGGCGCATGACCTTTGCAAGAGGACACATGCTGGTCTTATATATATCAGCCACCTTAAATGCACTTGCATCCAGCTTATTTCCCGCTCCCATACTGCTTATGATAGGGACATTCTTCTCCTGTGCCTTCATGACAAGCGCAATCTTTGCTGTGACCGTATCAACCGCGTCAACTATATAATCATACTCTTCAAACGGAAATTCATCAGCATTTTCCGGCAAAAAGAAGCACCTGTGCGTCACGACACTGACATCAGGATTAATATCATGAATCCTCTCCTCCATCACATCTGTCTTGTATTTTCCTATGGTCTTTCGGGTTGCAATTATCTGCCTGTTTAGGTTTGTAAGACACACCTTGTCATCATCGATAAGGTCAATCGCTCCCACGCCGCTTCTGACTAGTGCCTCGCAGACATATCCGCCCACTCCTCCTATTCCAAATACTGCGACTCTTGCGCCCTTTAGCCTATCCATCGCCTCTTTTCCAAGCAAAAGCTGTGTTCTTGAAAACTGATTTAACATTTATTTCTCCTTTTCATCCCTGACCACGCCGACACCGGCAGAAATCAGGAGTCTTACTGTATCCTTAAGCATGCTCCAGTCAGCCTTTGACAGCTCATCGGCAGCCTTTATCATCTCAATGAGCTGCTTAAATGACATCTGGTCAAGGTTCTCAAAATTGGAGTCCGATGCTATTGAAAAAAGCACATTTACAAACTGCTTTCGCTGCGCCTCATCCATGCTTCCTATCCAGTTTCTGAGTGTCTTGTCAAGGCGCACACTGTTTTTGTCCAGCCCATCCGCCTTTATGATACTTCCGCCCATTATCTCCCATGAAAAAGCATCATGCTGCAGCGGCCCCGAATTACGGCTTCTTACCACCTCATAATTGTCCACATGCTCAAGCAATAAGCCAACAATAGACGACTGCGGCAGAAATGTCTCTATTCTGTCAAAAATTCTTTTGTAGCCTGCCGTATATATCATCTTGTGATTGAAGCCCGGCCCGTCAAAATTAAACACCTTAATAATGACATCCTGCACCTCTTTATCCACATGCATGGCGGCAAACACTGCCAGATTTCCACCCTTTGAGTGTCCGCCTATCCACAGCTTTCTTGTATTGATGCTTTTATTGTTGATATTTTCATCATCTAAAGCTTTATCATTTATGGCTTTTTCATTTATGCCCCTATCATCATTGCATATATATGCTGCCACCTGCTTTAAATATTTTTTCGCCTTGTTCTGTCCCGGTGTCTCATCGAGATAGCTTAGATTAAAGTTTTCCTTCCAGCCGACCACGGAATGGTCTGTACCACTGTAGGAAATGAAATATGTGCCGTCAGGCAGTTCTATCGTAACCGCAGAAAACTGCGACTCCTCTTTTTCACTTATATCGTATATATAATATCTCAAAATGCAGTCAGCATAGCGCCTTGAGTGCGCCAGCTTTTGAAGCAGCCTCGCGGAGTGGCGGAAAAGATTAGGCATCTGCTCAATCTCATCATCACTGTGATCCGCGCAGTAAAGGCTTGAAAGCTGTTTTATCGTAAGGTATGACTTCTTTGCATCCGGCATATATGGCTTCATCTGCACATAAATAAGCTGTGAAAAAATCAGTCCGTCCACCTCATTTACATGCACCTCATCAAAGCCTATATCTCCACGCCAGTCAATATAATCCATGATATCTGCCATACAATGCCCTCCTGAAATATATCTGTCTTATTCATCATAGTGATCTAGGAAGCTGTGCTTTATGCCATCCTTTTTATATGCTACAACCGTAGCCAGATTTACATTCTCCACGCTCTTAAATATATTTGCCTCGACAAAAGGATTCACCTTTTTAAGATTAGCGATGAGCTGCTTTATCTCAACACGCTTTGAGCGGTTTTCCTCATTATTGCAGGTGGTACAGGTATCTGTAAACTTGCAGGCACACTGTATAAAATGTAGACCGTTGTAATCACGCCATGCCTTGATATCGTCCTCCCTGACCAGGTAAAGAGGCCTGATAAGCTCCATGCCCTCAAAGTTTGTGCTGTGAAGCTTAGGCATCATGGTCTGTACCTGTGCACCGTAGAGCATGCCCATGAGTATCGTCTCGATAACATCATCATAGTGATGTCCGAGCGCAATTTTGTTGCAGCCCAGCTCCTTTGCAAATGCATACAGATGTCCTCTTCTCATCCTCGCACATAAATAGCATGGCGATTTTTCTATATCATATACAGCATCAAATATATCTGACTCAAAAATAGTGGCAGGGATGCCAAGGTTCCTGCAGTTTTCCTCTATGACATGCCTGTTTGCCTCATTGTAGCCCGGATCCATGACGAGAAACTTCACATCAAAATCAAACTTGTTGTGATGCTTAAGCTCCTGAAAAAGCTTTGCCATGAGCATGGAATCCTTACCTCCCGAAATACACACCGCAATCTTATCCCCCGGCTTTACAAGCTCATAGGTATTTATCGCCTTTGTAAACTTGCGCCAGATGGATTTCTTAAATTTCTTTCTGATGCTTTGCTCCACATCTGCCTTTATATCGCGCTCTGCCACCTCATCCTCTTTCATGGCATCAAGCAGCCAGCTTATATAGCCTCCCTTTAAGCTTACCGCATCAAAACCTTTTTCTGTGAGACACTCTGCCACATCCACACTCGTCTTACCACGGCTGCAGACTATGACAAGCTTCTTATCATGTGGCACCCTCTCATCTGACTCTATTTCCTCTGCCTGAATATTGAGTGCTCCCTTTATGGCACCGTGCGCCACCTCTTCCTCACTTCTTATATCTATTATCTGATAGCTGTTACTATCCAGCTTTTTAACTTCTTCTATACTAAGCTGCATTTTATTTCTCCTATATTATTTCCGCAATGACTTTATTTCCTGAAATATCCTGTACTCATAATATGCCGTCACCAGAAGGATGAGCCCTATCATAATGAGGCTGTATACATCGCGGATTGCTATTCCAAACGCATCACACACGCATGGCACCAAAAGCCCCGCAGTAAAAACAAGCTTTACAAACGTCAAAAGCCTGAGTGAATACTTTCTGATATTGCCCACACACAGCTCCGCTGCTATGTGATTTAGCTTTTCCGGATAATGCTGCAGCCATGTGATTGCAATGTATACAAGCAAAAGCACAAGTATATTGGCCACAAACTTAAATACCTGTATGTGATAGCACACTCCATAATAAATCTGTAAGCCTATATACGCAAGAGCTAAAAGCGCATCTATTGCCTCAAGCACCGCCGAAGCAAAGGTCATATCTCTTTTTCTCATATAAATCTACTACCTTTCATTAACACCTTAAACACGTAAAAATAAGGTAAAACGATATTGTTTTTCTTTAAACTATCTAATTTTATCATATTATGGACTATCTTTCTAGAAAAATTGTGATATAATAATCAGGTTAAAGGAATTTTATTTAAAAATTAATAATACAACGAGGTTTAATCGAAAATGAGCAAATTAACAATACCAAAGAACTATTCTTCGGCACTGAATCTTCACGATACACAGCTTGCCATCAAGACTGTTAAGGATTTCTTCCAGGGCATGCTCGCACAGCGTCTTTCCCTGACACGTGTTTCAGCACCGCTTTTCGTTGATCCTACCACAGGCTTAAACGATAACTTAAACGGATATGAAAGACCTGTTACCTTCGGCATCCTTGAGCAGGGTGACAAGGAGGCAGAGGTCGTTCACTCTCTTGCCAAGTGGAAGAGATATGCATTAAAAAAATACGGCTTCTCTCTCGGCGAGGGCATCTACACAGATATGAATGCCATAAGACGTGATGAGGAGACTGACAATATCCACTCTATATTTGTTGACCAGTGGGACTGGGAAAAGGTCATCCGCAAGGAGGACAGAAACTTAGATTTCCTTAAGGAAACAGTAAAGACAGTATACAAATGCCTGCGCAAGACCGAGCAGTATATGGCTATACAGTACGACTACATAGATTTGATTCTGCCAAAGGATATCACCTTTATCACCACATCAGAGCTTGAGGAAATGTTCCCGGACAATACTCCAAAGGAGCGCGAGTATTATTTTGCAAAGGCAAAGGGTGCAATCTGTGTAATGCAGATTGGTGACAAGCTTGCAAACGGAGAGCCTCACGACGGACGTGCCCCTGACTATGACGACTGGACTTTAAACGCTGATATCATCGTATACTATCCTGTTCTTGATATCGCACTTGAGCTTTCATCAATGGGTATCCGTGTAGATGAAAAAGCCCTAAAGGAGCAGCTTGACAAGGCCGGATGTCCTGAGCGTGCTAAGCTTCCATTCCAGAAGGCTATCCTCAACAAGGAGCTTCCGTACACTATCGGAGGCGGAATCGGACAGTCACGAATCTGTATGTTCTTCCTCAGAAAGGCTCATATCGGTGAGGTACAAAGCTCACTGTGGCCTGAGGAGACAATTAAGGCATGTGAGGAGCATGGTATTCAATTGCTATAATCTGCATACCATACTTTACTGTTTGTTATTAAAAACCTGCTGTGTCAGACAAGCATGACACAGCAGGTTTTTTATTTCTTATTTTTATTTTTTCCATATGCATCACAAACATCAGCATAAATGCATGTATTGCTGCTATTATCTACACAAACATCCTCCATGCAGCCCTGATCTGCGAACCCAGCCTCTCAAACTGCCAGTGTGTATTGCTCTTTATGATACTATTTGGATCATTTATAGTAAAGCCCTCATCATCATAGCCTGTGATCACCATAAAATGTCCATTGTCTGTGAAATCTCCCGGACCGACATTTACGACTATCAGGTTGCCCTCATCAAGCCTTTCTTTAAATGTATCCTCATCCACCTTTATAGTCTTTGCATTTACACCGTAGTGCCTGCAGCCCCTGCTCATAAGATCCCATGCACTTCCGGAGCCATCCACACTGTAGCCGGCCTCCTTTGCATACTCTGCCACCGCAAGAGGTGATGCCTGTGCATCATGCGTCAGATATAATACAACCATCGAAAGTGCAGTCGGACCGCAACCACTCGCCGCAAAATAATTGCCACTGTACTTTTCATAGCCCCATCTCTTATCCCACTGCTGCAAAAGAGGTACTGTATCCTGCGAGGCCTCTGCAGTCAGATCAATATCATGCTCTTTCGAATGCTCCTTAGGATACTCATATATGAAATCAATTGCCTCATCATTTTTCTTGGCAAGCTCCTTTAGCTGCCCCGGATACTTTGCACTGTGAAGTATCTCATCAAGCTTCGTTTCCTTGTCAGGCTCGCTGCTTTGCTCCGCAGCGTTTACATCAGCCTCTGAGCTGTTTTGCTTTTTTCCTGAATCCATTTTAGATGCGGTAAGTGAATTATTATTCTTCTGCACATCAACATTCCCTGAGCGTGTCTTATTATCAGCACTTACTGCTGCTTCTGTAACAGGAACCAAAAGCTGCATGCCACACGCCAGAAATGTTGTTATGATTATCGCTGCACAAAGAACTATTGCGCCTATTTTCATGCGCCTGTCGCGGTGCCTTGCAGGTTTTATGCTTCCCTGCCTTCTATGAGTTTTCTTATGTGTCTTTCCCATTGTTTTCCTCTTACTATTACAGCTTATCAACTTCATCCATCCAGATACGTCCGCACGCATCAGAAGGCATCCTTAGGTCTCCTCTCGGTGAGACCGCCACTGTTCCTACCTTTGGTCCATCCGGCAGACATGAGCGCTTGAACTGCTGTGCAAAAAATCTGCGATAGAAGTTCTTAAGCCATTTGAGAATAAACTCATCATCATATTTTCCTTCAAATGCTATCCTTGCAAGGCGGTAAACCTTGGCAGGAGCATAGCCGCAGCGCAGCATATTGTAAAGGAAGAAGTCATGCAGCTCATAAGGACCCACAAGATCCTCTGTCTTCTGTGAAATCTTACCGTTTTCAGGTGGTAAAAGCTCAGGAGAAACAGGTGTATCAAGCACATCAAGAAGTGTACTTTCCAGCAAATCGCTGCCGCAGGTATCTGCATAGTATTTTACCAGATGGCGCACCAGAGTCTTTGGAACCGAAACATTTACCGCATACATGGACATATGGTCTCCGTTGTAGGTAGCCCAGCCGAGTGCCAGCTCTGACAAATCTCCTGTACCTATAACCATTCCGTTTTCCTTGTTTGCGATATCCATAAGTATCTGTGTGCGCTCGCGTGCCTGTCCATTCTCGTAGGTGACATCATGCACAGACGGATCCTGTCCGATATCCCTGAAATGTATATTTACGGCATCCTTTATATCCACCTCGATAAATGTAGCTCCAAGGCATTTAATGAGATTTACCGCATTGTCATATGTGCGGTCTGTTGTTCCAAAGCCCGGCATAGTAACTGCCGCTATATCCTTGTGATCCTTTCCCAAAAGGTCAAATGCTCTCACCGTGACAAGCAGTGCCAGTGTGGAGTCGAGTCCTCCTGAAATACCGATAACCGCGGTCTTGCAGTTGGTATGCTCTAATCTCTTTTTAAGCCCCATAGCCTGAATCATAAGAATCTCATCACAGCGTCTGTCCCTGTCTGTCTTGTCTGCAGGAACAAAAGGAGCCGGATTCACATAGCGGCTAAGAGTGGTATCCTTTACCTCAAGATCAAACTCAGCCCATCTGTGATCATCCTCGACAACAAATGTTGTCATCCTGCGCCTCTCAGTCTCTATTCTTTCTACATCAAACTCGCTGTATATAGTCTCATTTGTAAAGCGCTTTGACTCGGCAAGCACATTTCCGTTTTCACAGATGAGATTGTGTCCTGAGTAGACCACATCCTGTGTGGACTCACCGTCTCCCGCTGACGCATAAATATATCCACAGATTAATCTGGCAGACTGTCCGCTCACAAGCTCTCTCCTGTATATTGCCTTGCCTGTCACCTCATCTGATGCAGACAGATTTACAATCACAGTGGCACCAGACATCGCGTGTCTGATGCTCGGCGGGTTCGGAGTCCAAAGATCCTCACAAAGCTCCACCGCTATCTTAAGCTTTGGCAGCTGCTTGCAGCTAAAAATAAAATCAGTATCTACAGACACCTGCTGTCCATTTTTCAGTGTGACATATGTGCTTAAGTTTTCTCCCGATGCAAAATGCCTTGCCTCATAAAACTCATTATAGTTTGGCAGAAATGTCTTTGGCACCATGGCAAGCACCTCTCCGCGCGATACAACTGCCGCCATATTATAGAGCATGCCGTTTATCTCATATGGAAGCCCTATGAAAAATATGCCGTCAAGGCTCCTGCTGTAATCTGCTATCCCTATAAGCTCATCCTCTGCTGCAGCTATGAGCTTATCCTGCCAGAAAAGATCCTGACAGGTGTATCCGGTAATGCAAAGCTCCGGGAAAACAACCACCTTTGCCCCGTTATCAGTGCACTCCTTCATAAGAGCTTTAATAAGCTGTCCGTTGTATACAGTATCAGCTACCTTTACCTTTGGTGTCGCTGCAGCGACCTTTATATATCCGTCCTTCAATTAGCGCATCTCCTTCAACTCATCCACCGTAAACTCATATGCCTTATTACAGAACTGGCACTTTACCTCAATGCTCTCACCATCTGCGATAATGGAATCAAGATCCTTTTTACTTAATGTGGAAAGTGCTCTGCTCACACGCTCCTTTGAACAGTCACAGTGGAAGCGTGTCTCAGTCGTATCTGTGATTTCAAGCCCGAAATCCCCTAAAATTTCCTCAAGTATCTGCTCCTGAGTCAGCCCCCTGTCAAGCATCTGTGTCACCGAATCAATCTCTGTGATTTTCTTTTCAAGCCTGTCCACAACCTCATCCGGTGTAAACGGCATAAGCTGGATGATAAATCCACCGGCCTGCTTTACGCTCTGGTCCTTATCCACCAGCACGCCAAGACCAACCGCCGATGGAATCTGCTCAGATGTGGCAAAATAATAGGTCAGATCCTCAGCTATCTCACCTGTTTTAAGCTCACACTGACCTGAGTACGGCTCCTTTAAGCCCATATCCTTTATAACTGTGAGTATTCCAAGATCAAGCGCTCCTCCCACATCAAGCTTGCCTGCCGCATTGAGTGGCAGCTCAACCTGTGGATTTATGGCAAAGCCCTTTACATTGCCGTGCGAATCTGCTGTGACGGTAAGCCCCTTTGCAGGTCCGCTGCACTGTATCTGAAGAGTTATGATATCCTTATCACCCTTCATCATAGCTCCCATCATGGCTCCCGCAGAAAGAAGTCTGCCAAGTGCCGCCGTCATGACAGGTGTTGTCATGTGATCCTCTCTGGCGGTCTCCACCATCTCCCTTGATGTTACAGCAAATGCTCTGATATTGGCATCCGCCGCTGTTGCTCTTACTATATAATCTGACATAATTTACCTCTCATTATCTAATTCTATGCTTTATGTGCAATTACAGTGACCTTCTCACTGTCACACTTCACCTGATCGTCTGTGTACGCATCATACACCGCATCAAACACAAGTCCCGACTGCTCAAGAAGCTCCTTAAGCTCTGAAATCTCATAGCATCTCTGGAAATGAGTTTCCTCAAACTTCTTGTAGATGTCATCCTCATCCTCTGACTGCTCCTTTATAAAAAGTGTCAGGTCATACTCGTTTATTTTCTCATCGGCATCATAATAATTGTCCCATATAAAGCTGCCCTCATTACGGTTTTCAGCTATGGTATTATCAGCCATGAGCACCTCATATTTATATGGAGTATTGATATCAAATATAAAAATGCCACCCTCTTTAAGACTTTCGCTCACGCAGAAAAAAACTGCCTGAAGATCCTCAGGCTCAAGAATATAATTGATGCTGTCACATGCGCTTACGACGGCACTCACCTTTTCTCCCGGTTCAAACTCTCTCATATCCTGCATCAGATAAAGGATTCTGTCATCCTCTCTCTCAAGCGCCATATCAAGCATGTCAAAAGAATTGTCAATGCCTATCATATCATAGCCTGCATCTGCAAGAAGCGTGGTAAGCTTTCCCGTACCACAGCCTAAGTCCACGACATATCCACTGTCTATGCCATTTGCACGCAGTTTTTCGACAATATATCTGCCCCACACCTCATATGGCACATTGTCCATGAACATGTCATACACCCGGGCAAAACTCGTGTATGCTTCCATAATTACCTCATTTCGTGTTTCTATTTACCGTAACTATTCAGAACCATCCCACGCACATTCGCAAAACCGCACGATACTCGTGCTTTCCCATCGTTCTCAGTGGTTCTGAATAGTTACTATTAATTATATAATAACAATTAAATGTCTCAAAATCAAGGTTGATATAAGGCACAAAAACCATTATACTAAGCATATGATTGATAATTACGAACACTACATTACAAAAAACATCAAAGCATTTTACAAAAGGCGTCTTTTCTCCCCGATTGTATACATCATTCTGCTTACCGTGCTATGGTTTGCATTTTCACTCGGAGATATTTTATCGCCCATACATATAGACAACTCTGTCAGCTTTGAAGCTGCATACAAGGATTCGGACAGATATGTAAAAACCACCCTTAAAAAGCTTTACTTTACCGGCTACACCATGAAGGACGGTAACGACATCAAGGGCTATTACTACTACTGCATGCGCGATGAGCACTGCTCTATTGTACTGCTTGCACCATCCACCTGTGAGGAGGGTCTGCCCTCTATAGATAAGCTCACGGTGGTCGGTAAAATCGTAAAGGGCAAGGGCACCTACACACAGTTTGTAAATAAACTGTCGAAGGATCTGAGTTGGGATTCCAAGGGACTCTCCGATACCATAACAGGCTGCTATCTTAATGAGCCTGAGTACCATTTGAAAACTACTATTTTTATGTTTGTTTTTATTTTGGCACTCTTATCTATGCTGTTATCAGCCTGATATTCTACATCCTGTGCATCAGGTTTCCTGTTTTGGCACCGGCATGTCAGAATCTTGTTGTATTCGGCAATCCGCACAAGCTGCTTGCCGAGGCTGAGGAGGAGCTTGCGACACTGCCACAGCTTGCCACCGAGGATATGTTTATCACAGAGCACTATTTTATCATGACCTCGCCTTATGGCAATGCCATCGTGCCTATCAAAGAGATTTTATGGATTTACAAATACTCTACCCTGCACAAGATTCTGTGGTATCATTTCAGCATCTCATATACACTGCATATTTCCGCAAATAAGCATCTGTATATTCATTGTCCGAAGAACACTAAGTCTGATATCGATGGTATCATCGATTATCTGGCTGAGGCTAATCATGATATTCTGGTTGGTTTCAGTGAGGAGAACAGATTGAAGGTGCAGGCTATTCAGGGAAAACCGCTGCATGTGGAGAGACTGCTTGCGTGGAAAAAGAAATAAAGTGTTTCAGTTTATTGGCTAAAATGACGGAGCCTCGCAGTAGCACTTGCTGCAAAATACGCTCATACTACGCGGATTTTACATCAGTGCTCCTGCGAGGCTCCTGTTTATTGCAGTGTCCTAGAGATTTTTGCTATTTTTATCTTGTTTTAATTATCAATTGCTTCGACAACCTCCTGTATATCATCAGCAGTGAGTTTTGTCAGCTTATCATATAAGTCAGTTTCAATCTCATCATCCATATCACCATTTTGAACATTAATAATATAACCTCTGACTTCCATTCCTACCTTTACAAATTCATAATCTCCACAATTGTAAATATCATCTAACCCATATATGATCCCACAATAATAAAACATCTGCGCAAAATTATCACTTTCCCTGCTTATTCCTTTAATATTATCCTGTAAAAATTTCTTTGCCTCCTGCAATTGTAAATCAATAGCTTCTTTGTCCAAAGAATTATTCTGCAGATTTTCTGCATATTTTGATGCAAGATTATAGCCTTCTGTTCCAGACTTAAAAGTCTGATATGCTATGCTCTGTTGTACAGTACTAACTTTCATATTATTATCTTCTCTTGTATTTCCCAGGAAAAGAACTCCAGCCATAAAGTACATAATTATTATGATTATAAGAACAATTCCAAGAAAATACTTATTTATTTTCATTTTCCTCAACAATTTTTCCCTCCGCAATTTTTAATATCACATCACACACTTCCTTTAAATCTTCTTTATGATGAGTGGCTACAATAATCGTTGCTCCTCTTGACTTCTCCTCTCTTATTATTTTATATATAAGCTGCACTGCATCTTCATCCAATGCATTTGTCGGTTCGTCAAGCAATATAATCTTTTGATTTTCAAAAATTGCCTGTGCAATATTTAATCGTTGTTTCATTCCCAATGAAAATTTTTTTACTTTTTTATCAGAGTCGGGATCCAGACCCACCCTTTCCAGAGAAAAGATTATATCTTTTTCATCAGCAATATTTTTTATCTTTGCAAGCATCTGAAGATTTCTCTTTGCGGAACATTCCGGCAGCAATTCCATATTTTCTATAACAATACCGGTCTCAGGTGGAAACTCAATTTTATCATGCAGTTTTTCCCCATCAATGAAAATACTTCCACTATCCAGATTTATCAAACCACTTATAGCTCTTAGCAGCATAGTCTTTCCTGAACCATTTTGCCCATATAAACCATAAACAAAACCACTTTTAAACGTATACGATACATTATCCAATACCGTATTTTCCTTTATCCTCTTTGTTACATTTTGTAATTGTATCATACTATATCATCTCCTCAGTAAATGTCTGTTTTCTTATATTTTATTATTGAAATAATATTTAAAACTACTAATAATATAATCACATATATAATTGAAGTTTCATATCTCACATATATGTTTTTTTGATAAATTATCCCACTACGCGTTCCAAATAGCATATTGGGGAAAAGCATAACTCCAATCCGGCTTAAATCACGATTTATCAGTACGTTATTTCCAATTATCAGTGATACCACCAAAAAAATATTTACAAATATATTTGAAATACTGGCATCCATAAATAATTCAAGTAAAAATTGTAATTGTACCAATGCCCATACTCCAACAAAATATGTAACTATTACCTGTATTAATTTTATACTTGATAAATTATTCCATGTCCCATCACATATTAAAAAAATAATCGTCTGACCTATTACTATACAGGCTAATTTCGCTGCTGATAATATAGCATTTTTTTAAGTATAACCTCTCTCTGCTATAAGATCTTATCAGCCAAAGCTTACCATATCCGGTTGTAATTTCTCTTGCATTACCCGAAAAGTAAAAAAGTACAAATGGTAATGGTATATATGCATATAAAATTTGCACTAAATTACTTGTTGGGTTGTCAAAAATAAAAAGTGTACTGGCAAATGGTAATTGATATACCTCATAGCCACTCATTTGTATTACAACTCTTTGCATAATAATCATGCATATGATTAATATTATGTTTAACCACTTATTTTTCATTTCTTAAAATATCCCTTTTTGCAAACGTTACTATTCCTGCTATGTACAGAACTATTGCCATTACTATATTTTTTGCAAGAATACCCAAACAGCTTACAAACGATTTATTTCCTTCCAAAAAATTATATGCTGCAGCAACATCTAAACCCGGTATCCAAAACTTAACGAGCCAAAATCTTATCAAAATGAATTGCACAAAATTAACTCCAAAAGCTCCTATAATAGCAATAAGTTCATTTTGTAAACAATCTTTAAGTATTTTGTAAAAAAGACCTGTTGCGACAAAGAAAATCCAAATAACAACAAATTCCATAAGAGAATACAGTACAAATGGATATTTCTTAATTGTTGCACCATTAAAACTATATACCGTAAAAATATAATCAACTATCTGACGAACTGCCGAAAATATTGCCGCCATTACAATAATTATCCTGATCTGGCTATTATTATATTTTTCCCGCGTTTTATATCTAAGTAATATATATGTTTTTTCTTTGTCCAATGCATAGTATATTCCCAATAAGACAGGAATTGTATCTACAACCAATATTTCTTTAATTCCACAGAAATTACTGCTTGAATTGTGCATATTAAGGAAAATTACATCCTCCGTTATCCCCATCTGCCCTATTGAATTAAGCATAGGTACATTTGAAAAATAACAATCTATACTACACAATCCCACATATATTAAAGCACATACTAAATATTTATACTTCAACAATTTTTTTCTCCCATATAATAGCTGTTATAATCACTAAAATGTAAAGCACTATACACCATATCGCCACTGGAACAACAACATTAAAACCATATTCCATAAACGGTTGAAAAATATGCATTGATGAATATTTAAACAAAATAGGTATGAACCAAATTGCAAAGGTCAACGCATATACCATCTTTCTTTCGTGTATAGATATTGCCAACGCAGCTCCCATCATTCCCAAAACACCGGCAAATATTGCCGTTATAAGAATGTAGACTATATTCGTTGTCAATGGATGTGTATAGCTTATTTCAAAAAGAAATGTTTCTACCATGACAAAACTGTCATATTTCAATGGTTCTGCATCAAACGGTGTATTTGTTCCCCCATTAAATACTACTTGTGATAGTATAAGATTTAATCCCAGTCCTACAAATACAATTGTAAATGAGACGATAAAGGCTGATTTCATTTTTTGTAAAATATATTTATTTTTTCCCATTTTACATATCAATATATTCTTATATCCTGTAATATAATCAACAATACTCTCTTCTCCCACTATTACAAGCAAATATAATGGCAAAAAACACAGATAAATCATTTGAAATATGTGTCCTTGTGAATAGCATGAATAAAAATGTGACATATAACGGATACGGGTTTCCCCTATTTCTCCATTTAATTTTAATAATATCCTGATAATAAATCTGTACAATATACCAAAATTGGAATTACGAGCAATAAAAATTATCATTCCTATACTTTTTTTATCACTTATAATTCTGTTTAATTGCTGTCTCATATTTCCCTTTCCTTGTAATTTTTTACTACCGTATTGTTACCATAGACGTCTATGTTTATATAGTATCTCATATTTCTGAAAAATCGACTTAATTTGTTATGAAAATTTCTGAATTTTTCCTTGTCATGTACATCCAAGCTTCAGATTTCTTCAGAATTTTTCAGATTTTATTAAGCGCATATTGTGTTTTTATGTGCTATTATATTTTATATTATTATACTACTTAGGAGATATTTGCGTATGAATAAACTACTTATTATTGAAGATGATGTTACTATTAGAAATGCACTTAGAATTTTACTTGAAAATCAAGGTTACTTCATCGAAGAAGCGCATGACGGTGAAGAAGGGCTCCAAAAATTTGACTCAACCTTTGATCTGCTGATTATTGACATAATGATGCCAAATATTTCCGGCATTGAGGTATGCCGCAAAATCAGGGAAAAATCATATGTTCCGATTCTCTTTTTGACAGCCAAATCTCTTGAAACCGATAAAATGGAAGCCCTTTCCGCCGGAGGGGACGATTATCTTGTAAAACCATTCTCCTACGTGGAGCTGATAGCGCGTATTCAGGCTCTTATCAGAAGATGTCGCGTCTACGACAATGCAGATGCATCAGACACCACCGCTTCATCCACTATTGAACGATGTGGCTTAACCTTATACACAAAATGCAACAATGTCAGTTACGATGGCAGACAGCTTGCTCTCACGGATAAAGAATATCAGATTCTTCTGCTGTTAATTTCTCATCCGACAAAGACATTTTCAACACAGAATATATTTGAAAGCGTCTGGAATGAACCGTATACACAGTTTTCCAATAACACCATTATGGTTCATATTAAAAATCTGCGCAATAAGCTTGAAGCCGGCTGTGGCTGTGCCCACCTGATTAAAACAGTGTGGGGAAAGGGATATAAATTTGAAGAATAAATTTAACGGATATAAGGAATACATAAGCAGCTTATTGATTTCATTTTTAATAGCTTTGTTGATTTCAATTACTGTATTTACAGCTATATACCTTTGCGGGAATAAAATAATAAATGAATATGTAAACTCCGACAGCTATATTTACAATACACAAGCTGCGTATATTACAGACTTTCAAAAATATGTGTCAGACAATAAAATTTCGTCAAACGATTTTAAAAGCATTGAAGCATGGATTCAAAGAGAAAAGCCCGAATTTTTTCTCATATCCATTGACAATGAAACATATTACGCTTCAACAGAATATTTAAGTCTCAAAAAGCCTCAAAATCTATCATTACATAATCAGAAAATATCTGTTTATCTTAAAGCTGTAAACTTTAATGACAGAACAGCTAAAATTTTTGTATATAATAACTATCAGGAAAAATATCTCAAAACTTTGCTTATTTGTGATGCTCTCTTCACTTTAATTACAGCAATAATGATTTTGTTTTTCATTTCCAGACATATTCTCACGCAAATACATGGCGCTTTAAACGTTGTCGAGCAGTCTGAAACCGAATTGATCAATGAAAAAAATATGCTGATAAGAAGCATGGCTCACGATATCCGCACTCCTCTCGCAGGGCTGCAGTCATACGCTGAAATTATCAAAATGGAAAATAAAAAGGGTGCGATTCCCACTGAACACATAGATGTGATTTTCAATAAAATATGCGAAATAAAAGGCCTTACCGACCAGCTTTTTGACTATTCACTTGCCTGCAACGAAGAAGCTCTTGAGCTTGACGCTCCTTGCAATATGGAAAGTGCAATAGGTGACTATCTTTCTGAGATGGCTTTTATTCTTCGTGAAAAAAGCTTTTCGCTTGATATAGAAAAGCTCATATGGAAGGATTTCAAAATCACTGTGAACTCAAACTTTCTCGGACGGATTTTTAACAATATAACAAACAATATATGCAAATATGCAGATATCAAAGCTCCTGTCTGCATAAGCTCTATCTACCGGAGTAAAGATGCAGGTATCGAGATAACAAACCATATCGCAGATAAAAGCTCTCTGTTTAATACCACCGGCATTGGTATCAGAAATATTACCCTTATGATGAAGCAGATGAATGGTCGGGCTATTGTTTCACATAATAATACCGAGTTTCGCATTACTCTTTGGTTTTCACGCGCATAAAAACAATCCGCTACACCAAAATCTGGCATAGCGGATTGATTTATATACATCTATCTATTTTTATTTATCAAGCAAATCTGTGTAGAAATCTGCGTAATGTGTCTCGCCTGACTTGATGTAGTCAATGGCTGCTGATGGATGCTGATTTAAGCGTCCTGTGAGCAGGTATGGAATATCGTAGCCCCATACAGCACCGCTCTCCTTGAGCGGAAGCATATGCTCTTCAATAAATTTAAGTACAGGGAATACATTGTATTTTGGATTTTTGAGGAAGCTGAGTAAAAGCTCCATCGCACAGTTTCCTGCGCCTCGTCCCATGCCCATCATTGTTGCATCCAACAGGCTGACTCCCTGGGCTGCTGCCTCTATGGTGTTTGCAAATGCAAGCTGCTGATTATTGTGCGCATGCATTCCTACGAACTTTCCGTTTGCCTCAGCAATTTCTGTGTATTTCTCGGCAATGCGGCGAATCTGCTCAGGGTAGAGAGCTCCGTAGCTGTCTACGATGTATATGCCGTCTGCAGAGCTCTTGGCAACCATGTCAAGTGCCTGATCAAGGTCTGATTCCTGTGTATTTGAGATGGCCATGATGTTGCAGGTTACCTCGTAGCCCTTGGACTTGGCATCCTCAATCATCTCGATTGCTGCAGGCATCTGATGTACATATGTAGCCACACGCACCATGTCAATCACACTATCCTCGCGAGGGAGAATATCCTTCTTGTAGTCACATCTGCCGACATCCGCCATGACAGAAATCTTCATATCAGAGTTGTTGTCTCCGACTATCTCACGGATAGCTGCCTCATCACAGAACTTCCATTTGCCGAATTTATTTACATCAAAAAGCTCCTTAGATGCTTTATAACCAAACTCCATATAGTCGATGCCTGCCTTTACGTTTGCACGATAAAGAGCATTGATAAAATCATCTGTAAACATAAAGTTGTTTACCAGTCCTCCATCCCTAATGGTAGCGTCAAGCACGCGGATATCAGGGCGTGCTGTCATTAAATCACCTTTCTGAGCCATTTTTGTTTCCTCCAAGTATAAATATTATTGTAACAAATATAAATATTACTGTAGCTTGATGTTACAATTTAAAGTTTTAATGCTTCAACGCTTTAAAGCATATAAGTATAATAACACAATTATTTAAAATTGCAAGTAAACTTACTTTTTTTTGTCAGACTAATATAATGAATGAGGTTGTAATACAATATCAAAGGAGGACTATATGATTTCTTATTTGACTTCGGCAGATATGTCGATAATAGCTTTCATCGGAGTGATTTTTGCATTCGCACTCACATGTATTGCTATTGCAAAATTAAATAAATTTTTACCAAAGGACCTCGGCAGACAGTTTGCTGTGGACGGAAAGCTTTCAGCCGGGAAGCCGAGAGGAGCCGGTATTATTTTTATATTCACATTTGTGATATCGGCACTGCTTTTCTCACAAATCAATGCGGAGATTGCCATTTATCTTGTGCTTATAGTTATTGAGATGCTCACAGGCTACTTTGACGATGCGGCAGAAAAGCCATGGGGCGAGTATTTAAAGGGCGCACTTGATTTTGCGGTTGCAATTGTTGTGGCAGTTGTGTATCTGCATTTCAACTCAAGCACAATCACCTTTGCCATATTTGGCGGCTCTGTAAATATTCCACCTGTTGTGTTTGGAATACTCACAGTCATCTTAGTCTGGGTATCAATCAATGTCACAAACTGTTCAGACGGTGTTGATGGTCTTTCCGGAACACTTACCATCATTACCATAATGACCTTCTTCGTGCTTGATTCAGTTCTTAAAATAGCTGACAGCTTCAACTATTGTATTTTATTATTTGCGGTATGTCTGCTCGGATATCTGTGGTACAATGCCACACCAAGCAAGCTTTTGATGGGTGATGCGGGCTCAAGAGCCATGGGTATATTCATAGCTATTTGTGCTCTTAAATCACAAAGCCCATTCATCTACATACTGGCAGGTCTCGTGCTTATCATCGACGGTGGACTTGGACTCGTAAAGGTTTCTCTTCTTAGATTTTTGAAGATACATATTTTAAAGAATACCACAACTCCTATCCATGACCACGTCAGAAAGAAGCTTGGCTGGTCAAATGCACAGGTCGTTTTCAGATTTGCAATTATCCAGATTGTTGTGTCACTCGCAACGGTTTATCTGGCGATGATTTAACAGTTTTAAAACTATATAAAGCAAAAGCCGGAGTCTGACAATTTGTCGGCTCCGGCTTTTACTTCTTTCGGCTCGTAACTGTGAATGTACCAAACAGTTACATACTTATATAATTTACTGTGTGGACTCCTTTAACACTACCTCATACGGCAGAAGTGTCCTGTTCTCAGTCTCTTCACCTTCTATCTGTCTGAGCAGATTCTTGCATGCTCTTGCTCCAAGCTCCTTTGAATCAAATGAAAGTGATGTAATGGACGGCACATTATTTTCCAGCACTGAGCTGTTGTAAAATGAAGCCACCTTCACCTGCTGTGGCACCTTTATATGCCTTTCGCGGAGCCGTCTCATGGCCTGCGCACAAACTGCATCATCCATACACAGCAGACAGTCGCAGCCCCTGTCAATTGCATCATCTACAGCCTTTTCGATATATGCTTTGCCCTCAAGGTTTAAAAATACAAGATTGTCATTTATTTTCTTTCCAAACTGCTCATGGGCATCCACTACGCCTGCGTATCTTGTCTGATTTACAACAATATCCTCGCTTCCACCGAGAAGTGCCATGTTTTTCATGCCACGCATGAGCATAATTGATGTCAGCTCCCTGCAGGCACTTCTATGGTCATGGTCAATCTGCTTTACATCCTTATATTTGCATGAGCCAGCTGTGACAAACGGTATCCTGCGCTCCTGCAAGAATGTCACCTGTGGATCATCTACCATCGTGCGAAGCAGCACCACTCCATCCACCTTATGATTCTGTATGATACGCCTAAGCCCCGCCATATCATTGCCTGAGCCTATACAAAGCAAAAGGTCGTATTCCATCATACCTGCTATCTCCTGAATCCCCATTATAGCTTCCTGGAAAAATGGCAGATCGACAAGTGCATAATCCCCCGGCATCACCACACATATATTAAATGTCTTTGACTGTGCAAGCCCCCTGGCTATTACATTAGGTTTATAATCATGCTCCTGTATATATTCAAGCACTCTTTTTCTTGTTGCAGCGCCTATCCTGCCCTTCCCCGATATAGCCCTGCTTACTGTTGTCTTTGAAACGCCAAGTGCCTCTGCTACATCTGATATCGTGATATTGTTACTCATTCTGCCGCCTCTTTCATCTGAATGTGATTAATCACTGAACAACTTTTATTTGTTGCGCAACTCTATTGTTTTTCATTATAACCTATCTTCATACACTTGTCATCCTGGACATGCAATTTTTGCGCAACCCAAAAATGAAATTTTAAATTCCACCACCACATTTGGTGGTGGAATTTACTCCCGCACAGTAAAGGTTTACTCTTTCATATAAAAATGGTAAGGTTATCTTTCTTTCTGACAGCAGTAGAAAGAAGG